>Ga0209191_1000004_pt1 | contig 260392 bp, 245 predicted proteins | sample S_130626_EF_Meta_FD_187320 | JGI IMG/M metagenome (GOLD analysis project Ga0209191, IMG submission 187320) | Freshwater microbial communities from Lake Simoncouche, Canada to study carbon cycling - S_130626_EF_MetaG (SPAdes) (version 2) | ecosystem: Environmental > Aquatic > Freshwater > Lake ...
TGTGCCAGTGTGGGATTTGCCTGTGTCCAGGCCGCGGCCGTGTCGCGTCTAAATTTAATTTTTGCCATTTATGCTCCGTTTCCGTCTATTAGTAGTTCACCAAGTGCTGGTGTATAAGCGTTGCCGCCGTCTATTTCAAAATTCTCAAATGCTGTTACTCGCGCCGCAAGTTCATCAAGTGCCGCTGATATAGTATTTATTGCTGGCTCATTCCAATGATCAGTATCATCTGGTGTGTAGCTTGTTGATCCGCCGCCAGTGTAGGCTGTGGTCTGCGTTGTGCCGTCTGGGAATACTAAACCACCATCTGTTTTAAATGCCCAAGTTTTGGTGTCAACGTTTACATTTGTCTGAATAAAAAAGCCACCCCCGGCTGGTATACCGCTGCCAGGTCCATAAGTTGCGTCCACTACTCCTGCCCACGATTTGGTATCGTAACTGGCTAACCCGGCATATAGATTTTGATTGCCACTTAGATTTACAGCACCGTCCCCGTATGGATTGCCAAGTTTTCCACCGTTGGGGAATGTTAGCACACCATCTGTGCCAAAGGTCCAATTTTTGGTATCAGCTGATAGTTTGATAGTTGCGGTAGATTTAACAGTTGATGGATATTCTGGACCTGGGCCTGTAGCGAAGTTAGCAGTCCACCCTGCTGGCCCGTTTGAAATATCGTCCAGTATAAAGGTAAATGTATATCCTGGAATACCGTGATCAGCTTGGGTAAAGTTCCAAGAATCGCCTGATTGATAACCTGGATTGTGATCCCATACTGTGTCGCCACCACTGATCATTGTTTCATAACCATCACCGTTTGTGTTAGGTTGGAATATCACTGTATAATACCAAGCATCACCACCGCCACCTGCGTGATAAACAGGCACTAGGGTTGCTGTAAATGTTATAGGTGCTGGTGCGGGCAATGACAAACTACCAGTAGTTCCAAAGTTCCAAGACTGACCATATGCAGAAGATAGTGAAACTGACTTGGTGTTGGCGTTATAACTGTCACGGATGGCAATGAGTGAGGCTCTCATGTCATTATAGAATTGAACTGACATTGGTGGCTGAATAATCAATGTTGCACCACCAGTATTTTGTATAGTCCAAGCATTTAGCAAGAAGTCAATATAGCCTTGAGCAGTGGCACCAGTTGGATACCAGTCGACCATTGGCCAACCGCCAGGCGGTACAAGATTGTTATTAATTGTGGCTGTTATATAGCCACCACGAATAAATTCCCATCCAGCCAATGCTGAGTCATAGGCCGCAGTGCTTGGGCGTAGTTCGCCGCTGTTTGGCAATGACAGTGTGCCGCCTGTGCCAAAGGTCCATCCACTAAATGCTACAAGAGGTTCGCTACCGTCACCTAGATCATTAGTAACTCTTTGTCCAATCTTAAAGCTGTTGTTGTCTAATTCAGTTAGGTATTCACTGGTCAGTGCTGACTCACCCTCACCTAAACTATTGATAACTTGAAAGGAGCTGAGAATTCCGTTGGTACTAACTTCAAATAGAGCTTGACTTGTTAGTGACGGACCACCTTCAGAAAGACTATTAGTAACTCCGTTTGTAATAACAGTTTTAGCCAGAGCCACTTCAAGTTGACTTCCGCTGCTGGCTCCAAACTCAGTGGTGACATAATTGCTAATTTTATTACCGGCAATCTTAAGAGCACCGTTGGGGAATGATAGTGCGCCATCTGTGCCAAAGTGCCATTGATGAGTGATAGGATTTAGTGGATCGTTAGCATCTACTGCTTCTAATGAAATACCTTCTTCACTGTTGATGTGGAAACCCATTCCTGCTTGTATACGTGAGTTACCATTGCCAAACAGTATTGGCTCACCACTTGGTAGTGTTAAACTACCGTCAGCGCCAAAGTTCCAACTGTTTCCACCTTTAGAAATAGTAATGCCAGCACCGTCACCTACTGGAACATATTGCGGGAAGTTTGTATAGGTATTCGGAGTAGCGCCAGTGTAGATGAATATTAATGGATTTGATTCATAGGTAGCAAATCTGTTGCCCATACCTGTGGCTAGAACATTCCATACACCATACGGATTTCCTCCAAATTCTGCCTGGACTTGTTGAATAGAAGTAATTGAATAACTGTCACCTTGGTTGAACCAAACTTTTACTCCAATGCCTTGTGATAAGTAGCTTGCTATTTTTGTTCCATCAGCATCTGACAGTAATAGTGTTATTCTATTTGTTCCAAACCAATAATCAGGTTGTCCACCTGGAGCGACGGGAGTTTGAAAAGTTCTACTGATGAGTATGCCAAGAGTTCCAATAGCACCAACGTAATCATTTATAGTGCCGCTGTCTGGCAATGTTAGATTACCATCTGTGCCAAACGTCCAACCGTGAGCAGTAGGAGTAGGACCACTGTAGGTATATATTTGAATATCTTTGTCAACAGCACCGTCTATGATAAATGCATCTGTTTCGTCAGCGGTGGCAATTGTGGTGCCTTGTGGGAATGTTAACGCACCACTGTTGTTAAACTCCCAAGTGTTGTTATTCACATTTACACTGATGCCATCGTGGAAGATGTCAACAAAGTTAGTGTTAGTGTTAAGCCCATATCCACTGGGGACTGGTGTTGCTTGTAGACTTAATCCATAAGCACCTGAAATAGTGTGATAGTTGCCCGCGGCCTTTTGTACTGTTAACACTGTGGATAACGGATGTAAGGCTGGCTCGGCAGGATGTGTTAATGTTAACGTTCCATCAGATAACATTCTAAACGAAGAAGCACCGTTGACCAGTCTATCACCAGATCCACCGGCTGTTACTAATGCTGTGCCGCCCGGATTAACCCCGTCACTTAGATAAAGGGTGCCAACTGTCGGGTCGTAAAAGATTGTTCCGGGGTCACCAACAAATGTTTGAACAGAAGCGTTTGGTACTAAACCGGCTCTTATTTTTTTTACATATGCCACAATTGGTATCCTTTTTTAAAACGAATCGTTTTCGTCACCGGCAAGTTGATTTGGTTTTTGAGGCAACCCTGCGTTCTTTTTAAGCTGTTCTAGTTCATCGCTTTTTTCATCGGTATTATCGTAGATATTGTCTATTCCGCTATGCTTCTTAATTAGTTCCATTTTCTGCTGTAACGGCGATACCATAGAGTTAAACTCAGGATTGTCTTCGCCCTGTGCAACACTATTTGTATCTGCACTATCAGTCGATGCAATTGACAAAGGCGTTTTGGAATTGTCTAATTCCATTTTATCAGCTAATTGTCTGAGTAAGTCGGAAATTTTCATGTTTAATCCTATTAAAGTTTATATATTTATAGTTGGGAATAGTAACCCGGTACTACTACCAGATCCAGTGGAACTTGGTAATTGCCATCTGTGTACAACGGTTTTTCGTCGCCGCTTTCAACATTCTGTATTCTAAATGCTAGCTTGTATATACGTTGATCCAATTGATCAACAGTTTCTTTAGTGATAGTAAATGACCCTATACCAGCAGAAACATTACCACCAAGATTGCCATTAAAATCCAATATATATGTTTCAATTTTTTGGCTATTTAAGTGATCATTGACATCAACATACACATTATGTCCCGTTGCATTTATTTTTTTTTGGTCCTGGTTTTTTATTTTTACTTGTATGGGATTGTCTATACCTTGATAGATCTTAACAGGGCGGTCATACATATGCAAATTCCTTGTAGTATTAATAGAAGAATCCAGAAATTGAACCTCTATAGAGTTTGGGTATAAATAGATTGTTATCATTATTTTAATATTTATCTGAGTGGAAGAAATAAAAACATTACTTGACAAGTACCCATTTATTACCTTTCTCGTCTATGGCGGGAATGAGTATATTGGTATAATACAAAATTGCGATGAGCAAATTACTACAATTTACGATTTTGGTAGTCTCCGCGCTGCTGAACAGAAGAAACGCTTTTTAGAACTTGGAGAACAATGGTGGTGGGAGAGTAATAGAATTATCCCTATCAACGTTTTTCTTAAATCTGAATGGTCAGAGTTTAAGTTTTGCGTTAAAACTATGAATAGTAAGGATGTAGATATCAAGGTTGGCCCACAAATCAACCTTAAAGAAATGGCTTCAAAACGAAGCAAACGCCGCTCAATTACTTTGATACGTAAAATTAGCGGAACAAACGGATCTAATCAGTAATTAGATTCATGTTTACAACCACCAGATGGCTGTAACCCACTGAGTGGCTCTTTTTAAAATAATAGCTATTGTCCTGGGGCTTTTCCCAAACTGTTTTAGCAACATCTGCCCAAGGTAATCCTATTAGATGTCTTTTAGCAGGACGTATAATAGCCAAAAACATAGCTAATCTTGCAATACTATTCACAGCCTCTGGCATACGTATCAACGTATCATAGTGGTTACCTATGTGAATTAACTGAGCACAGAATTCTGGCTCATACAATCTATGCCAAGTTGGATCTTTTTGCATTAACTCTATTAGATGTTCTTCGTTGCGTATTTGATTATATAACCCAACATTAAGAAAATCTAACTTGATGTATCCTCTTTCTTCAGCTTGATGGTAATCAATAGCTGCACGATTAGTAATAGGATCACAAGGAATTTCAGTTACATAGACTCCTGTGTTATGTGCTTTAGTATGAGAAATACTAGCACCCACGTGAGGGATTATATCTAAGATCTTTTGCCTATCTGCAAAATCAATATCAACGTCTGTATTAAATTTCATAATCCTGCTGCTAATAAAATAGACTTAGCCCACTCAACATCCTTGGTAGTATCTTTAAATTTACCATTCCAGAACGGCGGATCAATCCAACTGATAATTATTTTAACTTGCTCGTCATCCAGATTGCCAAGAAAGTCGACACCTGTGTCGCAGTTGTACAGCACCCATGGACTAATACGCCCTGCCGATATGTGATGACATATGCGATTGACATTGCCATATCTAAAATAATCAGTATAACCATTCTTCAGCTGAGGATTACTTTCTGCATATTCTTGCATTTCTTTTAATCCGCGCTCTAATGCATCTTGCACTGATTCGTTGCGCAATTGAGTATACAACCATTCGTCGTATAACTTATCCGAAGTCCAATAGTCTAATTTTTTATTATTTTTTAATAGCCATTGTGTGAACGAATTTACATTGATGCATCTGATATCCACACAATATCTGCCAAACTTTACAAAAGCGGTATAGTAAGGACTATCACAAAAATCTTGATATGTTTTGTGACCATTGGATGTTTGTGTACTATTGTAAAACAGTTGATAAGATCTAAATCCCCATTGTACACCAGTTTCAGACTGTTGTTGATGTCTGCGTTTCTTTTCACAGGCATGGCTAACTAAGGTAGACTCTTTAGTAAATCCCTTGTTACAAAATTTGCATACATGCTTAGGATCTGCTGCGGGCACTTTAGTTGTTTTCCAAACATCAATTATATCCGAGATCATAGCTCTGCTTTAATTCGCTTTTCGTCCCAACCCATATCACGGGCCATTTCTCTAAATTGCTCCATGGTATTCAATTCGACCATTATTTCAATTTCATTGGGCTTCAAGCCATGGAAATGTTCTTCAACAAACTTATATGCACGTTGATCGCCCTTCTTCTTGGTACTAACCCAATAGTGACGTTTAGGGCCCAGTCCGGGGCTAACTGTAGTACACAGTAGCCATTGTAACTTAGGATGTTTACCCAAGTCAAAAAAGTTTTGATTGACTCTTTCATTTTGAACACGCAAATACCATTCTTGTAATTCTGGTGATCCGTCAACACTACCTCCCCATTTAAGCATGAGATAGGTACTAAACTTTTTAACTTCTTCCTCAGTGAGGCTATCGTAGAATCCACGATCTTTAGAATCAAAAGCCCGCATTTCATTTGCAATGTCTAGTTTACTCATATTTACTTTTTGCTCAGGTAATACAATAGTATAACACGATCCAATGCATCTTGCAAGGCAGGATCCGTTTTGGCTCGACGATGAATGTCACTCCACATCTTACTTTCCATAATATGATCGTGCAGCGACCTGCCATCCTCGGTACGAGGATCATGCTCGCGCTCTAATGTGCGTTCACTAGATCCTATTGTCCTTGAGTAGATGGTATGTCCGCCGTTGGGACTTTCAAATATCTTTATCTTACCAGGCTTTTCCATAATCGACTACTTCGCTAACTCTGCTGATATCTTTAACAAAAAATACACACAAAGGTTTGTCAACTTCTGATTCGACGGGCACCGCAAGCATTTGCCCTGGTTTAAGTTTTGGAAAATACCATTTAACATCTTTGTAAATGTCAACGATCTCCACTGGATGGAATTCGGGTTTAAAGCTACTGAGAGGATTAAAACAGAATGCGCTAAAGCCTCTATCGTTGATACTAGTTAGTGGTATTACTTCAAGATCACCTAAATCATTTTCTCCAATTAACAGTTGCCAGTCCACTGGCATTTTAACTGTCCAAGGACCAATTTTAAGTACTAGTGCAGGACTGTTAAAGCTCTCCAAAAATATCAAGGGTATGTAAAAGTAATCAGGATTCTTAGGATCACTGTTGTCTAGCACACAAAAACGAAGGTCATCCACTTCCTCTGGGATTTCATTCATATCGTATGCTCTGTTGTTATCTAAATTTAATATTCGTGACATGTAGTTCCATTGTTATAATTATTTGCTTAAGAAGTCAACTTTTTCAATTGCAAAAGGATAGTTGGCTTCTTTATAGAAAGTCTTTCTTTGCGTTAAATGCCGTTTGGCAAATTTGCAGGTGCTGGTTATATCCCAGATCTGTACGAAGTCCTTGTCTTCAGCTTTTCTAATGCCTCGCCCAATGCTCTGTATAACTCTGACAAAGCTCTTTCCGGGCTCCAAAAGAACCAGATTAAAAATCCTAGGGATATTAATACCCACAGCGGCCACACCATAAGTCGCCACAATAATCTTGTTAGTACTTGTTTTAATCTCATCATATTCGTCTTGCCTAGTAGTTGCTTTAGTTGCACCCGATACAAATACTGCACTGTCACCTAGTAACTCTACTAGACGCTTGCCTGGCGCGACTCGGTCAACCAATATCAATGTGTTGCCGGACTGCTGTATTTTTTGTACTAACTCACTAATATATTTGAGTCTGGGTTCCGACTCTAATAGATATTTTAATTCACTTTGATAACTCGAATACTCACTGTGATCCATTAGCTGAAGTATGTTAACGTGACATTGTGCTAACACTCCTTGAAGTTGCAATTCGCTTGCACTTAACTTACCAATAACCTCACCAAGGCTACATCGTAAACTTATAGCTTCACTTTTATCTTTTGGTATAGTACCAGTTAATCCCCACCGAATTGGGATCTGTGCCATAACACCAGTTAACAGTGATTTTAATGCGTCAGCCTTGGCCATATGCACTTCGTCCACAATCACACAGACAACATCTTCCAGGAATTCATTAATAGTTATGCCAGCATCACCACTCTTGGTATTTTTTAGTAAAACATTTAAACTTTGCCAGGTGCATATAGTATGTCTGCGCCCAAACTCTTTACGATCACCAAAGAACACACCAACATCCAACTCCATATTCTTGTAGTCAGCTTCGGTTTGTGTAACAAGACTTTTGTTTGGTACAATTACAATACTGCGTCCATAATCACTTACTGCCGAACTTAATGCTGCTGTGATAATTGTCTTACCGGCACCGGTGGCAATTTCTTGTATACATTGTGTATTGTTTAGAAATTTATTAATAATTTCAATTTGATAATCACGCAATATCACAGGTTGTCCTGCCGTTGGATGACCTTTGGGCCAAGCAATATGCTGATAGCTAGATTCAGTTACTGTGTCAAAACTAAATTTATTAACGTATGTTCTAGTATCATTTAACTCAACATGATATCCTTGCTGATCTAGCCAAGGTAGTATTTCTGGAAGAAGATTAATATAAGTGCTGCCACTTAGTTGAAAGAAACTAACCTTGCCATCCCATCTACCGAGACGAACTGCCGGCAAATATCTTGCGCCGGGTATTTCAAATTTGTATTTGTTAACTAATTGTCTGCGTGTTTCTACGTCGAGTCCCTTGATACGAACATTTACTTCATCATTTATTTCTAATATACATTCAGACATAGTTTAATAATTTAATTTGTATTGTATACGAATTCAGAACAATATACAACCTTTTCCGAACATTGAATCAATTGAACTTTCTTAGGTCCTACCATTAATGCATTCATTGAAACCAATAACGGAATAGAGTCTGCCCATTTTGGATTCCATTGAGGCAGATACACACATAATTCATTGTTTACAGTCAGAGTCTTATATTTTTTAACTGGATCAATCATTAACAATTCATCTTTATTAAAGACTTTTTCAAGTTGCGTCAATGCTCGTTGCCCAGATTCTGGGTTTTCGTAAACGTAAATAGGCCAACGATTAGTTATGTTAGCATATTCTAATATATCAGTTAAGCTGTCATTTAACGATAGTGGTGCATGTATTGTTTGATGTGTTAATAACTGCTGAACTCGTGTACTGTATTTCTCTAATAGATTGTCAAGAATACTTTGATTTACTGTAAATCCCAATCTGTTACTATTATCAATTAGTCGCAATAAATTATCTGTACCAAATCCGCCCAAGTTGGCTTCTATGTACTCTACCAGACTGGTTGCAGCATTAGTGATAGTTAATCCTGTATCCGTTTGCCTAAGTTCAATTGCATAGGGTTTGTCGTGCTCAGCTATTATTTGTTCGGTCAATTCAGACAACGAAGTATCGAGATCAAATCCATGTTTACTTACTAAACCTTGCAGCCATAATACGCGAGGCTCAGTTACGCTAGCTGCCCAGGCCCTGGCTGCTCTATCAAATTTAAATTCCCCGGCAATATTCTTAGAGGATTCTTTAATTTCTTCAATTAGTTTTTCGTTGTAAGGAAATCTGATATAGATTTTGCCTTCTTGAAATCTAATTGTTTTACTCCGATCCACGGTCCTAGTAGGCATCTTGAATACAGCATTATCCTCGTGGATCCCTAATTCAATGCCTACTGTTGCCAACTGCCTTTTATATTTGATTACTATTTTATGTGCTAAGACAGCCTGACGGTCAGTGAATGAAACACCTCGACCAATTTGCTCAGATAAACTTTGTATTATTTGAATATCGTATCTAGCTAGATTTATGCTTATTGCTTTGTTTGCTACAAGTTGACTTCCTGATATAGCTTCGATGTAATCTTCAATGTAAGGAAGCGATATTTTTTGCATAATTGCACACTTGAATTATTTATTGGTAGTCGGTACGATTCTTGGCTCCTACTAATCCTGCTAGTAATTGAAAGTCCTCCCATGCCTGTTTTAAGGAAGGGTTTCTTTCTAGTTCAGAGTCTGGCAGAAATGTTTCTAGCCAAAACTCTGAGCGTCGTCTGGGATAAGCACCAAATTTTCGAGGCTGGTGCAGTTTTCCATCATTGTACAACATTATACTAACTGCACGGAATTTGTTCTCGTCGTCATCTCCAAACTCAATCCATTCTGGATTGCTGCCTGCTGAAAATCCCCGATAGCCATGCCAAATGCCTTTCCATTGATCATCGTCATTGGGGTTAAAATCAGTACGGGAGATGATAATTAAAACATCCTCGATGTCTACCAGACCCTCAACGATATCTTTAACACATCTACTGAAAGACAATCCAACTTTCATTTTATTTCCAGTCTTTAAACAAATTACGATTGTCTATTGCATCTCTTAATGCACGATTAACAAATTCATTAAAGGTAATATCCATTTCGTGCGCCAGACGGGCATATTTTACAAACTCCTCGTCTGTTATATCAATTTCCATCATGACATGAGTATCGTAATCTTGCCCTGCAACAATAGCCAATGCTTTTTGTATAAAGTCGTCATCTACATCAAGATCTACAAATTCAATAGGTTTACCTGCATCATCTTCCCATGCCATATCTGTGACACCTCGAGATTTCATCTCAGCATCATGAGCATCCTTGTATTCAGAATTGATCATGCGGTAAGCACGATTATATCTAAAGTCGTGTGCTTCTACCATGTATGGTACCTGAGTCTTTGTATCAAAAGTAATAGTTAAACTATGACCATTATGATCCCCATTCCAGGAATCCAATGAATATGCATCAGTTCCAAAACAACTCCAACCGTATGTGCTACCTTCTGTAACACGGTAGTCGACTATCTCCATCCAATCTTTTAACGTAATCATGATTTATGTTCCTTAGTTAATTCACACAATAAAATAAAATGCTCATATGCAGCTTTCACTGCTGGATTTGAGTATAACACATCTGCTTCCTTTTGTAAAGCCTTTATGCCTGCTTCGGCAATATTGTGTGAACTGCCGTAACTTAGTGGGCATAGTTCATCACCAAACTCTTTTGCTAGTTTTTTCCATGCCTTGCGTTGCCCTTCTGTTATCGGAGTTCGCACAGGTTTCAGTTCACTAGCCTTGTGCATAGCCTGAATCATAGCATCTTCGGCTACACGACTAGCAGCAATTAGTCCGGCGTAGTCTGGGTTGATGTTAAATTTGCGGGACTGTCCATCAGGATACACCATCAAAAGGTGTGTACCTTTACCAAAACTATCCATCCAGTCGCTGTTGTATTCAGCAACAGGCACATACCGCCTGCCCACTTTTTCATAGTATATCTTCTTGGTCATTGTGTAATCCATTGCTACGTTTATCGGTTGTATGTTCTACGTCTTGATTAAATTTTCGTTCTTTAATTGTTTTTTCACCAAATACTTTTTCACTGTGGCAAATTATACATTTTGGGTTACCACAATCTAATACATGATGCTTGTTTAATCTATTCGGCTCGTTAATATATTTTGTATGGCCCATATGCCCCAATTCTTTAGCAATTTTTAATTGCTTATTGATGGCATTGTCATCTTTGAGCAGGCGTTTACTACGTTTGAATTTATCTTCTTCAGTGCTCATTCTTCAACTCCAAAATGTTTCAATAAATTGTTACCCGAAAGATATTGCTCTACTCGTTTAACTGTATCTAAACAAATATCATCAAACCCATCATGTTCTTCAGTATCAACAATAACACCCAACAACTCGTAGGATTGTTTTTTATTAAGTATAACACATTCTTGCAGAATTAACTCAACAAACTTTTCTAAACTATATTCCCACTTGGCTCTATCCAGGCCAAGACCGTAGACATCAAGATGACTTTCTCTTTCAAAGTCTTTAATTCGTTCGTTCATTCTTCAACTCCGAAATGTTTTAGTATATTCTGCTCACAATGAACAGGTATGTACGTTACTGAATCTTGAACCCAATGTCTTTCTGGAGTATGCGGTAGAGTTTTAGCAACCAACGCACATTCTTTCACAATCAACAGGGCGAACCGTTCAATTGCTTCTTGTTCGTAGGTGCCTAACTCATCCCAACAACCACTTGCTGTTAGACCTGCTTGATATAATAGGTCTTCATATTTTTGGTTCATTCTAAAACTCCATATTCTGCTTGAAGGTCGTACAATGCTTTGCGTACCTTTACTGCAACTGGTTTATACTTATCAGGATGTATGGGATGATAAGTGTATTCCATACCCGCCCATGTCTTGCTACCTGTCAATAGTCGATCAACCTCTGCTAGAATTTCAAATCTAGGATCATTCCACATCTTGACGACATTATCAGGTACGATTGGTGTGTTCATTTTTAAGGATAATAATATGGTTCTGCACTACGATAGACCTCAACGGTGTCTAACATATTTTTTGCTCGGTCAATAGCCATTCTCTTGGCCGTTTCATTATTATTATGATTATTTACGGGATATGCCTGATCAAACTGCCAAATCAAGAAATTTTTATAATACACATCATAGCATTGTAGATGGGCGTCATATATTACTTTGGTCTGTTTGAATAGTCTTTTCATTCTTCAACTCCAAAATGTTTTAAGATATTCTGCTCACAATGAACAGGAATATATGTTACTGAATCTTGAACCCAATGTCTTTCTGGGGTATGCGGTAGAGTTTTAGCAACTAAAGCACATTCCCGCACAATCAACTCGGCGAACTTTTCACACCATTTATCGAATGGCATGGATAAAGGAACACCTGTTTGTTCCATCAGTTCTTTAATTCGTTCGTTCATTCCGTTTTTCCTCTTCTTCTGATTGCTGCTTGCAATGCACAAAAATCGTCATGTGCTTTACGGGTTGTCTCTGCGTGTTTGTTGCTATGGCAATGAATAGACCACCACTTTCGTGCAAATTCTTCAACCTCCCTAGCACACTCCTCTATAATCAACTCGGCGAACTTTTGTTGAATTCTTTCTCCGTCCGGAATAGCATTTGGATATTGCTCCATATCCAATCTACAAGCCCGATTATGTAATTCTCGAATTCGTTCGTTCATTCTTCAACTCCGAAATGTTTCTTTACATCTTCAACACATCGGCGCACTTCCATGTCTTCACGATTTAAGTCACCCATGAATCGTCGTTGCACTACAGCAATGGCTTCTGCCACAATCAACTCAGCAGTACGATTTTGAATCTCTTTGATCTTGTCGTAGCCCAACTTAGTCCAAGTCTCGGGCACTATCTCATCTAAGACCTGTCCTGTAATTTGTTTAATTCGTTGGTTCATATCATTCCTTAATACAAAATAGGTTCTTCCGTGGACTCATCTTTTAGAATCATCCAGACTTCTTGTTTTTCAGTATATATAATATTGTGATTCTCTAATACCCTACGTCGATCATCCGCAGTCAACTTAGTCCAATGTTTGACAGCAAGGTAACTGCCATACGACTCAATGGGCATAGTATCACGCATCCAGCCAACCAGTGCCTTAAATGCTTCCACGGTGTTGACTGGATGACTTGAGGTCATAGCCTGCATAAAGTCATTGGCTAATACTGCACGAAAACAACTACCAGGATCGTACCCATAGACCAAATAGTTAGACATAGTATCAGCAAAGTCTTTAGGAACATTCCAACTGGCGAATGTTTCGTACAACCGATTTCTACTATAAACAGTTATATCCATATATTAATTACCCAATGAGATCGTTAATACAAAAATTCTCTACTGCACCTAAAACCAAGTCAATTGGCACTTGAAGTTCTTGAGCAATAGCATGAGTACTAAAGCCAGCTTCGTATAGCTCTTGTATTTCGTAATAGATTTCTTTCATCTTGCTCATGCTGTTTCTTTTTCTAGTGCTTCTGTCAATAGTGTCAAACGCTTGCTCAAAGGCGTGCTTGTGTATGTGTCACCACAATACCAAACACCGTCCTTGATAATGTAGTAGTACTCAGCACCACAGCCGTCTGCTTGCTCCAGGAACTCTTCGAAGGTGTGTGCTACTTTGAACTCAGTACCAGTCTCGCCGCGGTCACGTGCGTAGAACGTGCAGTAGCCTGCTTCTTTGGCTGCTTCGTATGCCAACTTGTCTAATTCGCTAGTGTGTGGGCTGAACGGATGTGCTTCACCAATTACCCGGCCCAACGAACTCATGTCGCCTAATGCTACGAGGTTGTTGGCTCGAGCACTATCGTAATGCTCTTGGAGGATTGCTCCGTTGTGTGCGAGATAGCCATCCCAGTGGCAATAAACGCTTTTGACCTTGTCACCGTGCATGACTCCAATGCGTGAACGTGTTCCCATATTATTCTCCAGTGTAGAATTCGTACATCTTAACCTGTGGATCCAATGCTGTCAACTGCACAGCCGCTTCACGCAGAGACTTGTAACGACGTTGAATTTCTGCACGGGGTAGTTCGCCGTCGCAGCTCAAGTTCTCGGGGCTTAGGTCTGCGTCTAGTGCATCAGCGATGCGTTGGCGACCTTTAGTACTTTGGAATTCAAACTGCTCGCCTTTGAAGATGGCGTTCCAACGATTCTTCTGATCTACATAGGCTGTGAGTGCGGAAACTTTCATCGTGTGCTCCAGTGTGTGTAAGTGTATATTATAACGTATTTCGAGCTAGCTGTCAACCGTTTTATGCTCGCATAATTCTGTAAGAAATGTCGCCATCTTTGTTAACAGATTTAGAAATTCCTTGCAGTTCGTAGTCTGCTTCCAGCAGAGCAAGATTACGTACATCGCGCACTTGAGGTTCTTCGATGTGAACCGTGATCCACTTTTTACGGAAGTTGATGTGAATAGCGCGGCTGTGATAGCAAAGTTCGAGTCCTAATTTAACTCGTTCTGCCTTTAGCTTCTGCGCATCAGAATAGGTGGTGCTGGCTGCATAGCTTTTGATAGCTGCATCGCGGGCGGCGCCCCAAGCATAAAAACCTGCACGTTTAGTTTCAGTTTCACGGACTTGCATAACGACTCCTTTTTGCTGTTTAAGTATGTATTATACAGCGGTTTTGCCCGTTTGTCAACCAAAAAATTGCAGAAAATTGCAGGAAAAATGTGGTATTTTTGCCACACTTTTCCTTCTTTTTACTGGGTTTTGACGCTTTGTTGATAGCGATATTCTCGCCGTAACCACCACTTATATTTGCCAAAATACTCCTGTAGGGTTAGACGAGGTTGCCCCCAACCATCGTGCTCGTCGCAGTTTTCACGCCACAAATCTTGCAACCAGGTACTAAAGGGCTTAGTCATATTAATCCTTCTTAGTGATTGGGGTGGCTTTGAACAGGACGCCAAATAGGAACTGGATACCCCAAGCCTGTAGCCATGTGACTTCTTTAACACCGTCGATAGCACCCACCAAGCATCCATTCCACAGCATCATTACTGGCCAACTTAGGACAAAGGATAGGAATACCAGTGTAGCGATCCCTGCCACGATTGCACCTAGTGCCATGAGTCCTTCTTTCATATTATGCTCCTAGTCTAAATTGTTTCAACGTATCTTTTGCTTCATCGACTCCTGCAATTTCATCAGCAAAAGCCATTACCATTAAATCAATCAGAGTTCGGCACTCGCGCTGATCTTTTTTAGGCAAGGTAGCAATAAATGCCTCAACTGCATCATGCGCTTCGAGCTCCCACATGATATCACATAAGGTACGCTGTTTAGCAGTTAGTCCTGTTAGTGTGATCATTTATTTTTCTTGTTCCTGGATTCCTGAACTGCCAACTTGCCCGAATACAAACCATTCTTAGCAGTATGAATCAGACCAAGATACTTTCCATCCTTGTCATAGTTATATGTGATAATGCCGCCGCTGCTGGAAACTTTAGTTGATTTCATTTTTAATCCTTTACGTTACGTTTAACAGAAAAACCTTCAGACTTGTATGCGTCAACTTCGTCGGCTTCGCAAGTGAACAAAAACAAATCACCATCCCACACTTGAAACATAATCAACTCCTTTTAAAATTTATCGGAAGGGACTTATTGACATTGCCCTTACGCACACTGCGGGGTTAGCTTATGCCGCTGGCTTCATACATGTAGTCTGTGCTAGTGACTTCCAACGCAACGGAAAGCTCTTACGCAAGTCGGCAATTTTAGTTGCCATACGCAAGCTCATTTCGCGCAGTTTCATCTTGTTCTCGTCCATGAAGTCAACGATCTCATCTTGAGCGCATTGGTCGAACTCGTATCCGTCAAACAAATCACCAGTGCGAGCAATCTGCTTAATACGCAACACTTTGTCACGCATGGTATCTAGTGTCAGATCCAAGTAATGGCAACGTGACTGCAAAGCATCCAAGTGATCCCGCAGTTTCTGCGATTTCATCTTGTCAAACTTCAAATTGGTAATAAAGATTACGCTACCTTTAAACTCGAATTGATCTGGGATGCCCTCACGACGCAAAGTGCTGGACTCTGCCAACCAGCTAATCTTACGTTTCTTGCCAGAGTCGAGAGCACCTTTCAACAAGTTCAAGGCAACGTCATCGAGCAGAATGCTATCGCAATCGTCAAATACAACCATGCAATTGGCATCACTATACTTGTAAAGAGTTTGATACAGTCCGATAGGAGTAGCAGAACCTTTAACGACTTCTGCACGAAGACGCTTGCCGCTGATCTGATCTAGTAGACATGCTTTTTCAACTTCTTGCTCGACGCTATAGCTCTTGCCGACACCGGGCGGGCCCGATACAATCATAGCACGGATGTCGCCGCTGATAGCAGCCTTAGTCATATCTGTCAGAATTTCAAAACGCTCTGCAATTTCTTCTATGCGTTCTTCGTCGGTCTTGGTGCTAACAACCTCTGTCTCAACTTGAGCAAGTTCAGTGCCAGAGACAAATTCGTAGTCAGTGGGTCCGTTAACTTTGACACGAATTTCTTCAGGGAAACCAGGAAAGTTTCCATCATTCTTGACAGTAACATAGCCACCTTTAGGTGTACTACGATATTGCTCAACTAGTGTAAACGACATGCCGTTTACTTTCTTAGCACGATAGGTTCCGGACGTGATACGAATAGTTGCTGTTGACATTAAAACTCCTGTTTTGTGTGTGTAAGTAAGTATTATACATAGAAACGACTAACTTGTCAACCGTTTTTTTGTTGTATAAAAACCACATTTTCTAGCAGTATTACAACGAAGTCCTGCTGCTAAAACACTAATTATAGTGTCAATTTGGGATGTTGTCAACCGTTTTTTGTTGTTTTTTTACAACAAAATGCCTATTTCCAGTCGTCCTCGTTCCTAAAATCCATATGTGGCCATATGTTATTATCAAAGATTTGGGCCATTTTGTCCCATAATGCTTTACGTTCCGATCCCGTCATTCCTGCTACAAAGGCAGCATCGTCGGGATGTCGATCTAGTTCGTAGTCGTGCCTGTAAGTCATGCACATATTTCGAATAATGTGTTCGCGTATAATCATACTATCTCCTCTACCACTCCTAGTATTTCTGCTAATATAAGTAACCACCCGCAAACGGCTAGTGATCCCATAATAAGTGCAGAGCCTGCGGCAATACGCACCGCACTCTTTACAACACTAACATAGAAATGACCTTGACTGGTATCCTTGGGCTGAATATTAATTAATGGTGTAGCATGCGGACAGCGCCCTTGATTAAATTCACAATTGGGATTAATTTCTTGATTGCAAGTAAAACATTTTGTCATAGTAATTGTATTTAAGAAGCAGGAGCAGATGCTGTATGCTTGCATGCCCCTCTAAAACTAAACCCAGGACATGAACAGGCCCATTTACCATCATTACGGGTTAGAGTATATACTGCGCCTTTGCTGCCGTTTACTTGTATTGAGTCTTCTGTTTTAACTGTTTTCAATACAGTGAAACTACGGCCTCGGCGATCAAAGGCAATTGGTTTTTTGAATGTAATTTTATCATTGGTTCCTACTGGAATGTAGGAAACCATTTTACTCATAGAGTCATCAACGTAATAAACGTGATTAGGAATAGACGGATCTTTCCAGGCTGTTGTTTCTTGAATAACTTTCATACAAAGTCCAAAGTTTATTACAGCCCGTATTTTACTAGATTATTGATATGTTGTCAACTAGTATTTTGTTGTAAATTTACAACATTTTATTTTGGAAAGACTTTCCCGTTATAACTTAAATCAATTCGGTTTGGATTGGTTTCATACCAGCCCTTGCCATTATAAATGTTTAATACAGATTGGAAGTATTCCTCGTACATAACTGCAACTTTATCTAAACTAAAATTGTCCACTGCCCAATTACGGCAAGCCTCGGTGCTAATATTATCAATATTTTTAGCAGCCCAGACAAATTGTTCAAATGTTCTGCAACGATATCCAGTTACGCCATGTAAGTTATTTTCAGCAAAACTACCCCAATCGGTTGATATAGTAGGAGTGCCGCTCATTAACATTTCAATCTGTACTCCACCAAATGGTTCAATATACATACTAGGAACAAATGCAGCCTTGGCACGGCTCATGAGTTTTCTTCTTGCTTCGATATCTGCATAACCTACAAAATCTACATGGTCTGGAATACTTGTAAACCCCATTTCATATAAATTACCTTGTCCTGCGATTTTTAAACGGGCACCAATCGCTTCAGTTGCTTGTATAGCAATATTAACACCTTTGCCATCATAGACCCTGCCAACGTATAAAAAGTAATCTTCTTTTTCTTCGGGCTTATAATCAAAATCTGCAACATCAAAATAATTAGGAATAACAACATCATACCAATCCTGTTTACAATTTCCTACTGCTGGTAAACCATAGTATGCATGGTAAATTGCATAGCTTTCAAAAATCTTAAATCTAGCCCAATGTCCGCCGGCATACCCTATGCCTGGTTCTACTGTTATAAGATCTGGATGTGCATCGCAAATTGGTCTGACTCCGGATCCCCAGAAAGGTAATATGAAGTCGTTTCTTTGTTTTCTTTTTCCTACTTCTATAATAGCATTTTTATAGAATGTTTGATAGGCATGATCATTCACATCAAATTTAAAAAAGTTCTTTCGCCAATCATAATTTCCATATGCTATTTCTAAGTCCTGGTTGGTGAGTACCGTTACATGTTCGTCACAAACTAAATCGCTATCTTCGTGACCGTAATGTATAATGGTATGCCCGCGGGCCTTCATCATTTTACCAAATTTAACTACTTTTTGTGTATATGCGCAGGCATTATACTCTTTGCTTGTAACCGTGTGCGGTAAACCTAATATGTGAAATCTCATTTTATTTTATTCTCATTGTCTAGTTAACATCTGATCGATATACGGATACTTATGTATACGTTGAATGATTGCAACTATTTCATAACAGCCAACGCTATGTTGAAATGCCGACAATGAGTAATCAAATCCCATATCGTTGTCGTAAATTCCCCTTAGTCTCCATTCGCCGAATGGCAATGCTTCTTCAATTTCTTTTAGTAGATTCCCGGGCATATAAAATTTAACATGGTCATACGGAGCGTAGGTGCTTGGCAATGCCATTTTCTTTTCGTATAACTGTTGATGCGGCACCACAATAATTAAATACCCACCTTCTTTTAATACGCGAAACCATTCTGCTAATGCTGCATGTGAATTGGGTATATGTTCTAGGCAATGACTAGAATAGACTGTATCCTGACTTTGGTCAGGGAATGGTAAATGAAGTCCATCATACCCAGGGTACCCACTATCAACACCAATAGCGTTTTCTGTAATAGGTACACACCCGCCGCGACCAGCATAACCCACTTCGATGATATTATCACCACTGAAATATCTTTGCATGAATCCAGAATCTATTAGATATTGATAACTTTTACTTGTCTCATGCCCAACGAGACGATCAAGGGCGAATGTTTTTTTTGTCATTCTGTATTATTGCATATTTTTATTTGAATAGCAAGTTAATTTTATAGTAGTATTTAATGTCTATAAATATTTTATAAAAATAATGTCTAACACTTCTGATTTTTTTGTATACAACCCCAGTCGCGGTTTGGGTGATTGCATATCGTGTTTTAATACTAATAAACCAATTTGGTCTCCAAGTCCACATCTTTCTGTACTAAAAAAATATAGCAGTATTCCTACTTTAGAATCACCAATTGGTCAGAGCATAGGAGTTCATTTGTTAGCAGACGCAAACTTTGGACATCATCATCTTTTTAATCGGGTACGTATGGTGTCAGGATTAGATCCGTTAGAAGAACCCAAAGCTATATTAGATTTAATCAATTATAAACCAGTTAAGAATAATATTGCTTTTAGCTTTGATGTTGGTGCTGGGGTATCTAAGCAAATTGAGTTGCATCCTAGACCTAGAATACTGTATCCAGAACATAGAGCTACCATACAAGAATTTATTTCTAAAAATAAAGATTATTATAATTTCATTGAGGTAGGAACCAAATCGTTTGAATTTAAAGATACTATAGTAAAGACAGGTATTGGATTGGATCAGACTATTAGTTTATTAACCGAATGCAAATATTATTTTGGAATGCATTCCGGATTAATGCACTTAGCAACTGCTATAGGATTAAAGTCAAATATTATTATTAATTTTCCAACCATTGCAAGATTAAAAAAATCCCCGGATATATTTGTACACGGGGATAAAATGGAATGGGAAAAAACTTGGTTATATCCACAACATAGATATTTACACGAGGATGAAATATCAAATGAATATGCTATAACTATAGATAATTTAGAATCATTGTGGCGGTAACACGTACCAATCATCAACATTAGAAATTTCTGTATATTTTCTAATATAACCCTTTGATGTAAGCAATTGAAATATAGTATTTCTCATTGGGGTAAAATTATGCTCACATGTAATTACTTTGATTTTATATCTATCAAAATCAAAGGTGTTTAATATATCAAACTCACTACCTTCTGTATCAATTGACAAATAATCAATTTCATTTGGTGCATTATATTTGGCCAACATATCGTTTAACGATATAGTTTCAACTTCGTACAATTTGCCATTCTCTCTAGAATGTGCCCACATATCATGGGCGCTAAATTCATTAATACAAGATAAATCTGGAACTAATGTTTCATTGAAAGTTAAAATTGGACCTGTTTCTTTCCAAACACATTTAGTTTCGATATGACATTTACGATTTTTAAATAAATCTTCATGCCAATTTTTTCCAGGTTCGGCCAAGATGCCTGTCCATCCAAATACTCTTTCCAACACCCAAGAGTTACTAATGTCCTTGCCGTTGGTTGCTCCAAATTCAACAAAGTATCCATTCTGTTTAAATCCAAGTTCGGATAACACAAAGACATCTTGTCGATGTTGTGACATAGCTTGTCCAGAAAATACTTCTTTAATGTCAAGGTCGCGTATTTGTTGTGCTGTCAAATGTAATTGGGTAGTCATAAAATTAAAAATATTGTGCGTTAGGGCGCGGAAAATAGCATTCATTCCTATGTCGCGGTACAACTGTATTGATCTCCAACAAACTTGATTTTCCAAGTCCTGTTGCAAGACTATAAGCAAACCCCTGATTGCCTAAGAATAAATCTGCTCCGTTAATTATACTAGCTAACTCTAAAAAGTTATTTACCGGTCTATATGGAACAGGTACTTTAAAAGTTTCTACAAATGTTTCATGTTCTGATTTAGTTCCGACAAAAATTGCTGTTGCAGCCAAATCAATTTCTTTAATTAAATTTTTCCAAGCCTGTTCACCATGAGGAGGTAAGTAACGAGCACTTCTTGTTATCACAACCGGTGCTGCTCTAATTACATCTGCTGTCAACCAAGGATTGTCATAATCACTTTTAGTAAAAGGAATATTAAAAGTTCTAAAATAAGACTCTAATATGTTACCTTCAAATGACCTATATAGTACTCCACGGAATTGATCCAAATCAGTATCAGGCTCATTATCGCCTTGACGCCACATAGATACTTCATTGATATAAGGCTGGCGCTCTAATAGAGGTTTTAACCACTCAAAATCTTGTGTAGTAAATCTTCCTTGATGTGCCGGATCCATGTCTGCACTTTGATAACCGTATTTAGATACACAATTTTCAATATTTTCAATAGCCACTTTAAAATGGCCGCCGCCCATCTTTCTAACAAGATACAGACTATAAATTAAATCACCAGTGGTACCCGAGTGTTTATAAGTTAACATAATAAAGTTTTTAATTTTTCAATTATAGCGTCGGAAGAAAATCTACGAGTACATTCGTCGTCTCCCCTAGCGCAATGATATTGCGTAACTGGTGCTGGTAAAGTTTCTACACATCCATAGCATTCAATATTGCTAGCAATATTGATGTGTGGAACTATACGATTTCTTGGTTCTCTATATTCTGCTTTGACACTAGTGAATAATCCAACAACAGGGGTATTAGTTGTAGATGCAATATGCATAGGGCCTGCATCAATACCGACAAAGGCTTTTGCTTTTTCAATAAGTGCAGCAGTTTCATGTAGAGATAACTTATTAGTTAAGTCGTATAGTAATCCGTCGATTGCACCAAACTTATGATCAAATTCGCCGCCTATTTGTACTACTGAATGCCCGGTAACACCTATAATTTTACTAGCAAGGTTAATATAAAACTCACTTGGTAAATTTCTATTAGACCAATAATAATATCGTTGATGTAGTACAATAAATTTTTCAGGCAAATTGTATTGCAATAAAGCATCAACCGATTCTTTCTGTACAAACAATTCAGTGTGCAAATTGGTTTCGCTATAATTCAAACCGGCACGTAATGCATATGCATTAATAGCATGTATGTCCGGAGACATTTCATATGCCATATCTAAATTGATAGTTAAGTCATAATTATTTTCTGTTAGTGTAGTTAATTTTCCAGCTTGACTAACGTAAATGTTATTTAAAAATACATCAGGATAGTCGGTAGCAATATCAATTATTGGTGCATTATATTTTTGATATATGGCACGTACAATACCAGTGGCCATTATAACGTCGCCGAGAGCACCTTGTCTAATTATTAAGATTTTCACAATTAATCTCTTACTGCTATCCCATTAGGAGATATATTACCTTGTACACCTAGTACTTGTTTTTCTAGTAGCTTATCTGAATCTAAGAATTTATATAAAACATGCTCTATGTCAGCATATCCTCGGTTTGCTAAACGTTCACCCATGTACACTAAACTTCGATCATATACATTAATAATTTCATTGGTCAGACTAGTAGGCCAGGACCAAAGGCGACTCATGTATTGCCGTTTGATTAATGTGAGCTCATATGGAAATTGACTATCTCTACTTGATCCGACTACAATTTGATTTTGTACTTTATAGCTGTCATAATATGACAAATCAAATTGATCGTTAAGTAGATATCTTCCGCTTAGTTTAAAGATGCGATCTACATTTTCAAACTTACTTACATCGATATACAAACGTTTTAGTGCTTTATTAAAACACATAACTTCTGTAACGTTTTTAACAACATCCCAATTGTCGGTGCTGTTGTATAGACCAACTACATCGGGATCGGCAGTAAAATCCAACACACTTTCTACTTCGGAGCTCAAGGCAGATAGCTGAGTTTCAGTTAACGGTATACCCGCCATTTCTAGTAGGAAAATACGTGCGTCTGGCACAAACTTTTTTACACTAGCTATAGTGTCTAATGTTTGTTTTAATCGTTCTTCTTTTGAGTAAACACCAAATTTTGTATTAATGGCACTAGTAATTAAAAAAACTGTACGTATCATAGGCGTTATGCTTCAGATTTAGAATTAGAAGTTTGTTCTAAATATTCTTTAATGACACGAAGAGCTTTTCGACTGGTGTCGTATACATATTCTTTAGTTTCATCTTCTTTTGTAACTACTAAGATAAAACCATTTGCGGCTTTTCGAATTTCAATTGACTCAAACATAATAAATTCCTTTGTTGGATTGACGATTATAACACAATGCTATTAACAAATCAAGCAATTTTATATTGCCTACTACTTTTAGAAATTTCTTTGGCAAACTCTTTGGTTACATAAAAATCAATTAATCTGCGTTGGATCATAGTAACTAGATCGCCGTGATCATCTGCAATTACAAATCGGACTGGACATGTACCCCAGGTGCCGGAATGTTGGAAATTGGCAAACCATCGTCGATGATCTCGATTCGAAGCATCAAAAACGGCCCAGGGACGACCCATATAAGAAAGTTTAGACATAGTACCTAAAAGTAGTTAATAAGACTAATTGTAACATAGATGCACTATTAGATCAAGAAAAACGGTGCCGGGCACCGTTTTTTATCGTTTTTCTCTTCCGACACTCTTTTGTTTTTCGGATGGGGGCCTATCTTTTCGGAGATGACTAGTTTTGTCTGCCGACATACTTGCTCCGGCTGCTTTTGGTTTAGCTGTTGGTGTACCCTCGGCATCCTTACCTTTGCTTTTCTTAGTAGGGTCAACAACAAATGTAAAGTTACCTTTGATTCCAGTACTATAGTAATTCTTACCAGCATCAAATTCAATTTCACTGATTGCACTGCCTGGCCACTTACTAGTAAACTTATGTAATGTCCATTGTTTACCTTGGAAAGTTACTTTTGAATAAACTTGCACTAATGCGCTATGATTTAATATTAATGCTGCATCATGTTTAAAATTAGTACGCTCGTTAACATAGTCTGCAACTTTATGTGCAACTGCCGCAGTTAAGTGAAAGAATAAGTTAGTAGATTCGGGCGTCTTTGTTCCGCGCTCGGTAGCTAGCTTTATTAATGTTTTAGATACATCTTTTGATGTAATAAAATCGTTTAAGTCTATTATAGGATATGCCTTCATTGTACGAATAAAGTCGGCATCTTTTTCATCTATTATACCGTACTCAACACCCAATAACATTGGCGCTTCTGCTTGTCCGGCTTCACTTACTGTATTAATAATACTAATTGCATCGTCTACCTGCTTTAGTATCTTTTTACCTTCTTTGGTTTTGACCAATTGATTGTAAGCATCAAGAATATTCTTTGTACTAGCAGCGGCACCTTTGCCACCTTTTGTACTAACTTTCATAGTTCTGCCATCCTCGGCGACTAATATACTATCACTCAGACCTTCAGTTTTGGTATTGCCAAAGCTAATTAATGTTCCTGCGTAGCCAACGCCACCTAGAAATGCTTCTTCGGCCATTTTAGCTTCACCTTCGTATTGTCCAGACTGTAATGCTATTGGCTGCAATAACTCACAGAAGTAGTCTTGGAATGTAGCCAAATCCATTTCTGTTGGAGCAGGAAAAGTGTATGGTAGTTCGCCGCCAATAGCCAAGTGTTGGGCAACTGCTACTAATATACTGTTAGGAAACTTTGCAGATATTTGCTCTACAATATCCATCGGTGTCAGATCTTCAAGCTCGGTTAGTATGTCTTGAGGTGTAGCATGTGATTGTGTTTTAACAGCGGCTTTACTTGCATATCTATAACCAGGTATACCAGTTTGATTATCCCAATCATTTTGGGTAGGGTCAGACTGTACAGATTTAAAGTATTTAATAAATGTCATTGGCCCATCATCACCAATGAATTGAGCAACGCCAAATGCTCGTGTCTGTCCTTTTCTAAACCAATTAGTAGGGGTAGGGTCTGCATCCAATTGATCTAGCACTGCATTGATTGCTAGCTGAGTTTCTTCTTCAGTTTCGTAATTGCCACCACCATCTGGGTAGAAGTTAATACTAACGAATCGTATCTGATTGCCTTCAGGATCGGCAAATATTTCACCGGATCTTCTGGCACCAAGACCGCGACTTTCTGTAAGGAGGTTAATTAGATCACGCATATTTGTTATTTATCGATCAATACTTGTAATCCAGATATCAAATCTTTAAATAACTTGTTTTTGAACTTAAAAAGTTCAAATTCAAAGCGATCGCATTGGTCACTTAAATCAATATCTGTAAGTGAACAATACATTTGAGCCGTGAGAACTTCAGCCATTTTATCCATATAGTCTTTAGCTTGCTGTATATCCAATAGATCTACACAGCTTCCGCTATTTCTATATCTATGCCATTGTTCTAGTAAAGTTTGTGCTCTAAATTGTATATCATTCACGATAGGTTATACAGATATATCTTCCATTCCGGCAACTCGCAATCGGGTTATATTACTCAATTGGAATGCTTTGGTTTCAAGACCTTTAAGTATACCTAAGTACTTATTACGCACTAGTGCCACAGAGTTAATAATTGTTTCGTAGTCAATTACTTCATCCTCGCCGTCAACATATTTTTCTGCATCACGACTAGTTAATGCACGGGCATATCCTTCCAAATATTTTTGGAAGTGCTTACGTCTAATTTTCTTTAGCTGTATGTTGAGAAAGTTTAATACAGCTTCAATTTCTTGAAGCTGATTAAATCTATGTTCTGTTATACCCGGCAGAGCTGCAATATTTTTTTCTACAATACCCGAAATTCGGCATTCGGTACGTGCTGAATTTAACTCGTTTTCGTAGTAGTCAATAAAATCAGGTATTGCATTAAGAGAATCGACAACTCGATTATACCACATTGTTAATCTTCGTAGCCTAGATCAATCTCTTCTTCGTCGGATTCGCCGGCATATTCTTTATATGCCCTGCTCAATACAGAATCTACACCACTCAATTCTTTAAGTTCAAGATCGTCAAGCATATCAACCAGCAACCCCATTAGGTTATCGGCTGCTTCTTGACGATCCTTAACTGGAATATATTGTTTAAGGATTGTGTAAACTTCGGATAGTGTGTCAATTTCGATACTCATATTAACTCCTCGTCGGCTATTGTAACATCTTTATTCTGCGCAATGTTAGGATTGGCCTCAATATCTGCCATCACTTTGTCCAAACATTCCTCGTCGTTGCGTTCCCACGCCTTACGGAACTTCTTAATGATCTCTCCGTCTGCTGTAGTGTACACTAAACTATTACCTTCTTTCTTGAGCATATTACGTGCTTCAATCAAATCAGTTAGTCCACTGTAAGGATTCATACCTGTTTCATATGGAATCTTAACTTGTACACTTTCAAAGGGCTTGGCATAACGTGTTTTCATAATCTTACACGCGGCACGGATACCTTTTACTTCTGATATCTTATTGCCATCTTCATCTTCTTTGAGTTTGAGTTTCTTCATAGCAACTACAATACTACTTGCATAGATAAATCCTTGCCCGCCGCTAATCTTGTCATCTGGGTCAAACATGTCTTGGCTTGCGTATGTATGATTGGTACATACCAACCCTAAGTTCAAGTTACCAAACATGTTAACACAATTACGAACAAGACTTGTAAGTGCTTTAGGCTTTCGGCCCATATCACCTTTCATGTCACCTGCTTCAAATTGGTTAACATCTGTTGGTGTTAACATCATACCGAGACTGTCTAATACAAACAATACCTTAGGACGATCGCCTTCTGGGATTGATTTATATTCTTTAACAAACTCACTGATCATTCTAGCTACATCGTCAATCATAGCCATGTTAAGTTTAAGTAACTTACTCTCGGTGGTATCTACTCCAAGATCATGTAGCCATTTTTCATCTAATGCATTTTCTGTATCAATTAAGATAACATAAATGCCCTGTGATTGTGCATTTTTAACTAGATTGCCGCTACAGATGAAGCTCTTACCTGCGCCAGACTCTCCAGCAAATACTGTTACTTTGCCTAAAGGAATTCCTTTATTAAACTCACCCGAGATAAGGTAGTTCAATGCATAGTTGTTTGTACTGATCCAGTCTGTAGGATCATTGAATCCAAAGCCAATGCCGTCAATTGCTTTGGTGATAGTTTTTCTAAATTTACTTACGTCAAATGGTTTCGCCATACTTTTACTCCTAATAGATAACCCGGGCGTACGACAAAGTCGCAGAGGCCCAAGCCGTGTTTTTTACTTCTGACGATTACGAATCATTGCTAGGATATCTTCTGCACGTTGGCTTGAAGTAGCCGGTGCTGCAACAGGTGCTGTTGGAGTAGGTGCTGTTGGAGTAGGCTCTGCTGGTGTAAAAGATTTCTCAGCTGCCGATACATCATCTTCCCAAGGAGTAGATTCTGCCGGTGCTGCTGCTGCCGGTTTAGCTGATGGTGCAGCATCACTGAAGTTCATGCCGCTAGGCTTAAAATATTGTCCCCAACGCTCTGGATCATATTCTGCGCCATTAACACTGGCTTCAAACATTTCCTTCATTACTTTGAGTTCAACTTCGCCTGGCTTCTTGGGCATAAATTCAGATAGATTAAACAATCCAAATTTTTCAATTGCATCTTGTTCAGCATTAGTCAATGCGCTTTCTTTACGAGCCCACTTACTAGTGTTGTAGTCACTATAACCACCCTTGGTAGTCTTAGTAACTGTAAAGTCAAGCCCAGCATTGTAGTCTGTAGGCATGTTTTCAAGATCGGGATCCATTATTGCACTTTTGATTAAGTTAAAAATCTGAGGACTGATAATGAAACGACGTATTGGATTCTCTGGAGTCTTTTCATCGCTCAATGGATTCTCACGCACGAAACCCTGGAACAAATAGGATTTTTTCTTCCAGTATTTACGGCCCATTTCTTCCAATGCTGGGTCTTTAAACCAAGGACGGACTTCTGCCAAGATAGGGCATGGTACATCTTTACCGTACATTTCCATACATGGAACCTGCACTTGCACAGGACGGCTATCAGCTTGACCTTTAACGCCAACAAATGACAATTTGATCATTTCACGTTGAACCCAGAAGTATGAATTTTTTGGGTCTGCGTCGGGTAAGAAACGGATTTTTGCACTAGTACCTTCTTGGATATTCCAGTGCGGATAAATGGGCGATTCGCCATTTGATTGTGAACCAGTTGAGCCACGGTTCTCGGCTGCTTGCAATTTTGCGCGGATTTCTGCTAGAGTAGTTGCCATGATGTGTTTCCTTTATAAATTAAGATGGTCTTTAAGTTTGCTTAGATACATTCAGAAATTAGAATGTAACATATGTATTTAGTACATACGTAAGGCAGTATATAATAATATATAAAGAAAGTCAACAAATTTGGGCATCAATCTGCCCAAATTGTTAAAGTCCTGCTAACCGCTTTAATGCCGCTAGTTCAGCTAATGGTTTGCCGGGTAATGGCATAGGCTGTGGTAACACTCCAGGCTGAGGTGGTGCCTTTGGTTGGGGCGGTGGTGCAGTAGGAGTTGGAGTCGGTTCTGCAGGTTCCGGTGCAGGCGCCGGAGGTGGTGGTAGCTCTGGCTGAGGTTCTTGTTCCGGATCTGTTTCACTTTTAAAAGAAGAGGGATATCCATTGTCTTGTAGCCAGTCGTGTATAACCGGTCTGGCATCAACTGAGTTTCCAATATCGTCACCCAATTTTTTAATTTTCGAAAACAAATCTTCGTTATTATTTGGTATAAACGGTTTGATAGCATTAATAGCATCTAACCCATCGATTCCCACTTCAATTGGTTTCTGCATTAATTTTCCTATTCCAGAAATATCAATGTCTTCGTCACCGGTTACTTCGTCTGCCCAATCGTCAAACTCTTTAATGTATTTGTTTTCTTCAGTCATTTTGTGTTGAGTGTAAGCCCTATGAACATAAGGTAATGCGTTAGTTAATCTGTCATCAAACATCTTTTTAACAAAACGATTTTTTAATTCTTCGAGGTCGTATTGTTCTTCAATTGGTGCAGAAGGTTGAAAAGTTTCTGCGAAATTCTCATAACCTCTTGAACCTCCCAATTTTTTTAAATCCGAACGTAAATTATGGTATCTTGAAATAGCTGCTTCTACCATTGCTTGTGTTTCATTATCTTCAAATACACGATTTTTTGTGCCACGTACAAAGAAAGCCAAGTTACCCATTTCATTCACTATGCCAACGATATGTTTACTAACGTCGTCGTGTATTAGTCCGCCGTGAGCTAAATGTTCTGCCATTGCTCGGCCAGCATTTACCCTTTTAAAGGGCAATAGAAAACGTTCGCCTAGCTCAGTTTCTATAAACATATTATGAATTTTACGTGATCTAGAACCTGGAATTTCTTCGTTAACAGGGTCGCTATGACGTATAACTAATTTAACTGGCCCAAATTCTTGTATGCTGGTACGACTATTGTTATAGAATTGACTTTCGTTAACTGATTGAGTAGCTTTGTCGTTTGTATCATAAGACGACATTGTATTAGCTATACTCTTTAAATCTCTAATAGTTAAATTATCTGCGCTAATATCCCTAACATCAAACTTCATCATATTACGTTTAGCAAAATATCTAAGCGACTTTAAAAAGTTAAACCATTCTTTAACATCTGCTTCTTGCTCTTGTATTTTATCAGTTAGATTTGAACTGTACCAAATTTTCAAACTTTCTTCATCCAAAATGCTCATGGTAATATTACCATAATTTACACCGTCTGCTGATTTATAATCAAAGTTAAAAAATCTAGCTAAACTTGGATTATCGTCTTTGGGTTCTTCTACATTTTCATCACCCAAACTTATATCGTCAAATCGACTACGAATTTTATCAAAAAGTTCTTCTGCTATTCTATCTATATTATTTTTCATAGGTATAACCCTGTGTTGCTATGTATATTTAGTTAAAACATTATGAAGGGCATAGGCATCATGGTTTCGTCGTTCACGTCTTTAAGATGATTATCCAAAGTAGGATCATAATTTTGCAAAATTGATAACATACGTATAACTAACAACATGCTCATTACCAGATCGTCAGTTTCCCCAATTTTTGCTGCAAATGAGCCACCTGACGCAACAAATGTCTTTAGTTCACTAATTAAATTTGAACTGCCAATGAACAATTTTTTATGCTCAACCATGCTTTTAAACTTAACGCAGGCAGTAATTTTGCTTTTATTGGTAGTAGTAAACCCTTTACGATAGCGCCTTGCTTGCCCTACTCTTGCTGGCTCACTTAAAAATACTCCGCGTATGTTTTCCTCACCAACTTCTGCAATTGCAATCAATGCGGCTTCGCCAATTGAATTGTTTTCTACGCTATAATATATGTCAGTTTCTGTACCAATTTGTTCATACAGATAATTACATATTTCTTTAAGCACATATATTTGTCCGGGGATAGGTGTACGATTATGTTGCCATTCGGCCACTTGTCGACACGATGGTAATTCAACTACCTGCAATGCTGCAAAGTCTCCACCAGTACCTAAACTAGGATCTAATCCTATCATATAGGTGCATCCTTTTTTGGGTTTAGAAAACCAACGTATCTGACCTTGTTTTTCAATTGGGTTACTAGGCTCTAAATCTAATAATGTTGACGCATTTATTAATGTTTCATCATAAATCAAAAATTCGCAATCGTGTTCACGCCTGAATCTGTCTGGGCCAATACGTCCGCGTTCTTCTGATGCCCATTTTTCGTCACGATCCGGATGCTCGTCCCATGTTGACCGATATGCTTTAAATCCGTTAATACCCAACGTAGTAGTATTACCGTACTCGTCTAGACATTTATTTGCTTCTTTCCAAAGTATAGCAAACTGATCCTCGTCGCTGTTAGGCGTTGATGTGATAATTGCTTTACCACCAGTGCTAAGTGTAGGCGAAATACTAGTCCAGAACTCTTTGGCAATGGTAGGTCTCACGTAAGCAAACTCATCCGAGTATAGTAATGATATAGACATACCACGACCTGTTGTTTCGGTGGTTGTTTGTGCTACTATACGCGATCCATTTTCAAATTCTATACTACCTTTATTGTAGTTAGTAACTCCGGCACGTATAAAATCAGGAACAGATTCATATGCATAGCGTATACGTTGCATAATTTCCTGAGCACCTGTGTATTTGTGTGCTGCAACCAGGATAGTGCTGTCAGGAACAAACATAGCATACCATAATAAGTATCCAGCTGCACTAGTAGTTTTACCTGTTTGACGAGGCATTAGACTTATGCTGAAACGAAAATTATGATATGTATCAATTAATCTGGCTTGATACGGAAAAGGGTGATACAATATCCTACCTTGAACAGGATGTTGTATGTAAAAATACTTGTTCATGAAATGCTGCGGACCATCGATTGGGTCCGCGCATTTAACAAACTCTTGTAGTTCATCCTCAGTGAAAGAGGATATAGTAAAAGGTTTTTTGACTAACGCAAATTCGGGTGCTTTACTCATAAGTTAAATGTACTTATATGTACATAATTAACTGGTGACTATTTTGTTAGCAATAGCCACCCGAATTGTATTATTTTGACTTTTTAACGTCTGTGTCGGCTTTTTTAGCCAACCCCATTGCAGCAGCGTATCCAGGAATTTTCATCATTCTTTTTAATCTTTCTGGATCTTTTGCAGTTTCAGTACCTGCGGCAGCCAGTCTTGCCTGACGAGCTACAAATTCTTTTTTAGATTCCGTATTGGCTTCATCTAATATTGCGCTTTCGCGGGCGATCTTCCGAATCTCCTTGCCTGTTGTATCAGCCACCCATTCGTAATCATCAAGTACACTCTTAACATCATAGCTATCAATGCCTAGTTGTTCTGCAATTTCATCATCTGAAAGACCTTGATTGTACAACTTAATTATCTTTTGTTTAATGTTTGATACGCCTTCCGCCACACCTTGCTGCGGTCCTGCTTTTTTGTCAGCGGCCGCAGACGTCATTGGCTCATCTGTATTACCGTTTTTATTCAAATCTAAAAAGTCTGGCTTAGCCTTTTTGCTTACAACTTTTAGTTCATTTAATTGTGCCATTAGTCTGCGTTCGATTTCGGCTAATTTTTGTTGTTCTGCTAGGTTTCCAATTGCAACTGGTGCACCAACTGTTTGACTATGTTTTTTTCTATGCATATCGTTACCCGAATTGAATTGCACTTCTGCACTTTGTGTAATTGGATATGGTTCGTTAGCATATTCGTCTAGTTCAATATCAACAACTTCTGGTTCCATTTCATGACTAGCACCACCATCAAGTAAGCCAGAAAGTTTTAATATTTGAGCTAGTTCTTCTGCTGCTTGCCCTTGTGCAGATACAGTCAGCGACTTACTTCCGGTTTTGGTATCCATTGAACTGTTAATGTTCATACCAGTTTCTTCTGGCTGAGCCATCATTGCTTGGTCGTAGCATTCTTCTAGATTTTTGCTTTCGTTGGCGGCATGATGACGTTTCCATGCAGTAGAATACAATGTCTTTAATCCTTTTTCTTCGCCATATTGTTTAATAAAGCGTTCCTTATTTGCTTTAACCCAGCCCTCTTGTCCTGGCGCTGTTACTTCATCAACTTGTTCTTCTGCCATTGCTTGATCAAATGATTCATTTAATCCGCGTGGACCAGCTGGGCCTTTGGGCATAGTAACTGGCTTTAGTCCGTTAAAATTGTTATTACCAATTCCGGCAAGTTTTTGTATCTGTCCTATTTCTCCAGAACGAACTTGATCTAACCCTAATGGGAAGTTACCTCCTCTTGCATTACTCTTTCTCTTAATAGCAGGGATCATTACTGGATTAACAACACTACCACTTTCTTCAACTTCTTCTTCTTTCTCGCCGCCTTCGTTGGTCTTGGGAAAATTTGGATTGTCCCATGCCTTCTTTTCTTGTCTATTTTTATACCAATCGGCTGCCTTTGTAATACCTTTACCAATTGTAGCGCCAATTGCTGCTCCACCTGCCGCTGCAAGAGTGCCCGCCATTGGATGTGATGCTAACTGATTTAGTGTATCAATATCAAATTCATCTAATTCTTTTTTTGCTGGTTCGTTTTGAGGTGCAAAACGATTATCTTGATATTTTTTTAAAGCAGCACCTGTATGTATAGCTTCTTCTACATGATCGCCGTGGACTGGGCAATCCGTATCTTCTTTATCATCGGTGCAAGTACATTCGTCGGCTTCTTCTAATTTAGACTTTTTCTTCTTTTTCTTTTTGCCGTCTTCGTCTTGATCGCTATCATCGTCGGATTTATGTCCATCTTCGGAATCTTGATTACCATAGCTCGTACCTTTAACTCGGGTAACACCACTGGATTTTTCGTCTTTATCTTTGTAAGAACTACTAAACGGATCGTCGCGCTCTTCTTTTTTCTTGGCTACTTTATCTGCAATATCGTCGCCTTTGCCCTCACCTACAGCGGATGCCGATTCTATACTATCAATTTTTGCTATCATTTTTGCGAAATTCATTATTATTTTCCTTTACGTAGGTTAGGTATTGTGTTTTGCTTTGAACCAACCGGACTTGTATTGCCTTGATTGATTGCAGAAGATTTAGCCATCGGAGCGTCAGCAGCGAATTCATACTTACGGCTCTCTAATTCTTTTAGCATACTTTCTTTGCGTTTTTCACCAACCAATAGTTGAGCACCATCGTCTGATTCTAAATTGGGGTTGCTTAATACAGACCCATCTTTAGCTTTTTTTGGTTCTGGCATTGGCTCTGCGTTCTCGGCTTGTTTTTTAGTTCTTACTAAAACACGCTGACGGGGGATACCTAGCTTTTCGGCAACAACTTGTTGTAACTGATCAGTTACAACAGGATATTTAAGTGCTACATCAATCATATGGCACTCGCATGCACCCTGACCCGGAAAATCTATGTGCTCTTGAATTGGCAAGCTCTTTGCTTTGCCAACGGTTTCGACAGCATAAATTTCCATAGCACTTTTTAATTTGCTTTGCATTTCGGTGTTATAATCACAGCCAGCAAGTTTAATATTAAACTCGTATAGCCGATTCATTTCTTGTAAATATTGGGTGAAAGGTTTCATTGGAAAGATCCTAATATAGAGTATTTATATCATTTGACAGACTTTGCTGCCTTGGATGATTCTAAAATTTGTGCCAACAACTGATTACGATCTATTACTGTAGCTTGTCCATCAATTGTGGGCAATCTAGGATCAGAATTTTTACTGTCAGATGCTTGGTCTAATCTCATTTTTTTCAATTGTAGATCTATCATTCTTAGTTTTTTATCAATTTTTGCTTGTTTAGCTGTAATTGCATGCCCTAAGAGCACGCCAGCTGTTTGTAATATTGTGCCGCTAAACCTGGCTTCAACGTTCATCCCTAAGCTCATTAGGTCTTCGAATTTTTCTCTAGCTATATTGCTGAGTTCATCTAACTCGTCGTCGGCGCTATCCAAATCTGATACTTGCGGTAATGCTGCATCAATCTTATCAATAATATCATTAGCACGGACAAGTTCTGCTTGATTGTTATCAATTATAGATTTTGCAGTATTGATATGAATTTCGGGTTGTTCTATTTGCTCATCGGCAGGCAAATTGAATAGTTCTTCTAAACGTTTAGTAATTTTATTTCCCCTTTTTGTTATTTATTTTTAACGTCGGGTACCGGTGTAAATGTCGTGTTCTGTTACAATACGAAATACCATTCCACTATTAGCGCAAAATGCACGGGCAGCAGCCCACTTGGCCATGTTTAATGCAACTGCTGCCTTATCTCTAACACTTTTAGCACTCTCAAAGTTAGTTTCCTTCATTGGTTTAACTTCGACCACCTCGGCATGTTTTTTCTGCGACTTGTCTACATAAATCATTAGAAAGTCTGGTACATAGATAGTATTTTTTCCTGTTAACGGATTTCTATAAGGAATCATAAATGGTTCACTTGCCCATTGTATTACCGCAGGATTGTTATCACAGAATGTACAAAAAGAAAACTCCCACGAACTACGATAAGTAGGAGTTTTCTTTCCTATGTATTTTTCTATATTTTTTATTTGGTACTTACCTTGCGCATATTTGCTCATGGAAGTATCATTCTTTTTACGTATTTACTAACCCTAGGTGAATTTTTTACACCTAAAAAACTTGTTCCTACTCTATTTAAGTTTAAAAACATTGTTATGTATGCGTTTAGTTCAAAATCATCCATTTTAGTAAAGTCGGATAACACAGCCATTGGATCCAATCGTTGTGCTATACTTGTGTATATAACCGAACTAGCTAAAATTTTTGCTGCTTGTTTATTACTACATATTTGTTCAAAGAATCCCAATACAGCATCATCAATATTTTGTGATACTGTAAATCCTGGTTGGAAGAAATTATTAAAGAACGTCGATGTTGTTGTATTTCCCGACAACGCCGATTGGGTTAAATTATTTGCCATATTTTTATTTGATTAAATCTTTTTCTGCTTTTGCTGCCGCAAGTTGTTGCGTAACTTTGACTAACTCGTCTGTTTTTTTTGTTTTTTCTGCGGTGGCTTTGTCTTTAATGTTGGTTTGTAATTTTATATTTCTTTCTAGTTGTGCCAATAATGTTGCTTTAGTTGGATTTGTATCTGGTAATGCGTTTGCCGCTGCAAGTTTTGAACTAAGTGCTGCCAATGATGCGGTTGAGTTTTTTAATTGTGAATCAGCTCTAGCGGCAGCATCGCTTACGTTTTTTTGCTGTCCTGTTAATGATGAAATTCTACTATCCATTGATCTTTTTTGTGCTGGTACATTTACACGTCTCTGATTTGATGATGCTCTTTTAAACAATTCATCGTTTACTATTTTCATTGTTTTTGTCACGGCTATTTGTGCCAATGCTCTACCAATACTATTTCTAGGAAACACTCTTGTAAAACTATTCAACTGCCCTCCTACAATTGATTTTAATCCGCGCTTTAAATCAACTTCGGTTGGTAACGGATTTTGCCCATTAATTAGTTTTATTATACTATTTTTTACATTTATTCCACCAAACGGTGTTGATATCATACCATTACTATTTAATATACTAGGTATAAAAGTATTAATGTTAGGATTTCCCTGTCTCAATGCACGAGTTACAGCAGTGTTTAAATCATTGGGTAATGCATTCTTTAATGATCCGCTTCTCAATGCGTTTAATCCTACCATACTAGCAAACATATTATTACCAAATATACCCGAATTAGTTGCTCTTGGTATGAATGAATTAAACAGACTGTTTCCACTAGGAACTCTATAACCAGTTTTACTTCTAATAGGACTAGATGTTGTATCGTAGTGTAATGTTGCAATTCCTTTAGGGGTGTCGCCAATGCGTGTGGTGCCAGATTGATATATAACTGCTTCGTACTCAACAGTCATTTCATGCTTCATAGTTTCATTTTCTCCCTGTTGATGCAGCCCGTGTCTGAAACTTTTAATAACAGGATTAACTAGTATATATTCGCTGAATTGTTTTTTATGCAAACTATAAATTCGAATAGCTTTTAAGAAAGGCATTGAGTTGACAGGAGATAAACCAAAATCTGTAATCTGTTGGTTACTATATTTTTGTGCCATCCCGTCTTGAGTTAATTCATAATCACTGTCTCTATAATAATATTTAAAATATTTTTCCCAAAAATTTCTAACTACATTAGAACTATCGTCGTTGAATACTATAGTAACAGGATCGTATTTTACTTTACTTTGTACAATCGAAGCTCTGTTATATGTATTAAAAGTTTTTGTCTCCATTGTATATTTTGGTAAGTCGGCCGATTTTACCAACATACCAAGTTCGGCTGTTGCAAGAGGGTTGCTCCGATCTCCACCACCTGCTCCAGTGTTTATATCAATGAATACGTGGAATAAAAATCCAAATTTTGGAAGTAATCTATATCCATCTCCTACATACAATTGACTTGCATGTTTATAGTCTTTTAATATTGCAGACATAAATGTACCTATTTTAATAATATTTATCTCATAAAAAAAGGATCCTAAGGATCCTTTTTTTGTTACTTTAGTATTACTTTTAAGCAGATACACCAGTAATCATATCACCTTGGTTTCGTCCAACTGGTGTACCAACACCTTCACCAGATTCTTGCAATGCATTATCAAAGCGTATACCCAATTGAATTTGTACAACTTCGTTATTGGCATAGTTAACTTCTTGGTAGTTTGCTTCATGTATGAAACAACCATATAGTTCCCAAGTTTCTAATACTGCCGGTTCGTCTGCTCCGTTACCACCGTCTAGCATTTCTAAACGAGTGATAAATTTATAATCACTACCGCTTGCAGCAGAACTTTGCTCCATAAAGTCGAATTGCTTTTGCAACTGTTCGCCGACTAATCTGCTGACATTGCCAGCTGCATCATCACGTAATGTAACCGATGTGTCTGCCCAGGTTGGTTTACCTGCTAATCTAACCAAGCTGTTGTAAACATGAACATCAATGTCGCCGAAGCTAACCGATGGTCTAGCAAATGACATTACTTGTTTAGTTAACTCTACTTTTTCTGGACTAACTCCAAAACTTTCAAAGCTAACTCTAAAACGATATTGCAATTTGGGCATTAATAGGCCCTGTGTACTAGAACTGCTACTAGTGTTTAATGGTACTGTAAATCTTGTAAGCGATGCAACCGACATACTATTCTCCTAATTCTTATAAAAATATTTATGACATTTCGAACAAAAAACTTTTGGTTAAAAATGCCATTAACACTAGCTTTAATGAAATAATTAAATTTACAAAACAGGTGCATTATACACCTGTTTTGATTAAAATATTACTTCAATCCACTGATTGATCCAGGATTTTTAAGTCTAATTGGAATATAAATAAACTCAACATCCTTCATTGGTTCAATTGCAACATCAACATACAACTCATTACGAGCAATACGATCTGCTGTATTATTGCTTGTATCGCATACTACTAAGTAGTCATACAATCCACGTTTTCCAATTAAATCATTTAGAACACTTTCAACTAATTGCTTAACTTGATCGCGTACAATTTTATCATTTGGTTCAAACAAGAAACTATTAGCAACACCGCGCAATACTGTACGTAAGTAGTTAACTAAACGTGCCACATTAACACGATCCATTGCGCTACCACCGCCACCAACAGATGGAGCACGAGTCTTTTGACCATATGCTACAATGCCGGCGCCTTGTAATTGTGTAATAGGGTTGAGTCTCTTTTCGTATAAAGTATCTCTTAACTGAGTACTAATACCTGCACGAATAAACAATCCACTTGTTGCATCAAGATAACCAATTGCAGTAACATTATCCACTAAACCGCGGCGTGTACCAGCTGGTGCAAACCATTGATAGCTTAAATTATCACTATGCAAGAATGTACGTAGCATCATGTGACTTGCGGGCACCGCTATTTCATTGCCTGACAAATCAGTGCTCAATGCGCTAGGATAGTACACACCCAAGTACGGATCTGCTGTTGTTTGTGCTGCATCGTACTTGGTGATATCATTTAGATTAGCTGCCAATGTCATTGGAGTGTCACCAATAACGAAACCAGTATTAGCACGATCGTTATTTAATGATACTAAGTTAACAATCAACTCAGGATAACCCGGGCATGTTAACAGATTGTATCCGTATGCTTCTTCTCTAAGATCATTACTACCGTCAACTGCTGCCTTCAATGCTGCAACCACAACGCTACGTTGTGCTTTGTGACCCATCATTGGAGAACCATCTTCGTTTAGACTAATTTGAGATACCCAAGTTGATGTTACATCCGGTAAATCACCTTCTGTGACATTAAATGAATTTGTATTAAAGTAGTCTTGGACAAACTTTTTAACAATATACCCACCGCGTCTTGTATTAAACAATAAGGTACCACGTGGATATAATCTGTAATCTGGTGCATCTAAGTCGGTATAATTTGAAGTTAACAATGATTTTGTAGTTGGTAGAGTACCAGTTACAGTGTCAGCTGTACCAGCATCGTCCCAACGTGCATCTCCAAAGATTATACCGTTTGAACTTGTATGATCGGTTTTGTCAATTGCGACCCAAGTCGATCCGTTATATCTATTCAATTTTGGATAATTTTCTAAATCACCAGTATCCAACCATAAGTCGCCAGGAGCCAATCCTGCATTATTACTTTGTGAAGTTGGTTTTGATGGAGTTACGATAACCCCATTAGGATCGGTTGCTGTTAAATCGTAACCGCGACCATCGCGAACTACATTTTGATAACCTTTCCATCCGTCCGATCCACAAATCATTATATCAACCGCAGTTGCATCATCATAATACCAATATGTACCATTTGCAGGTGCAGTAGATGGTTCAGTTGAACTGAATGTATAAACAGCAGGTCTCCAATTTGTTAAATTAATTGTACTAGATACAATATTAGAAACTACACCTTCTGTTGAAGTTGTAAATCCAGCTGTTGATATTGGATTGCCGCCGCCTGTGGTGTTTACTAAACTAATAATACCACCAGCACGATGTGTAATAGAAATTGCACCATTTGCTTCAACTGTTGCCGAAACATCATCGTTGCCTGCTGCTAAAATAGACGCAACAAAATCACTAGGAGAAGCACCAGGTAAAGTACATGAATATGTACTAGGTGTTTCGCTACCGGTCACAGATACTATCATGTCAAATGTATGACCACTTGTAAAAGCAAGTGCTCCTGGGATAGTAGATCCTGTAACTTTAGTTGCACCTTTTTTACTTAGTGTATAAATGGTATAACTACCAAGACCGTTATTTTGCGAATCGGTCTTAACAAAGAATGTACCGGCTGCAATATTAACGCCGCCACCAATACGGTCCAGAGTAGCTAATACTGAATATGCACTAGGCTGTAAAGGTGCTATAACCGATTTCCATGATTCCGAAGCAGAGCTATATTTTTTAATAGTAAAATTAGCACCATTGCCTTGTTGAGATGTTTTAATCCATACACTCTTACTAGGACGAGCAATAGGATCAAATACAGTCCATTCCGGAACTTGCGCAAATGTTGCATACTCAACTGTTGCACGACCGTATGTATATGAGTCAATACCAATTGAACTTAAATTGTTTAAGACCAGTGGTTGTGCAATTGCTCCTGTATCTGTCCCAACATTAGTTGCTACAAATTCAGTAGTTGCAGCACTATCAGCCGCTCCACATACTGTCCAATCTTGGGCGCCAGGTGTAAGAATTTTGTATCTTACACCAACAACCAATTGAGTAGAGTTAACATTTGCAATGGTCGAATCATCAATGGTGATAACACCAACACTGTTACCATCGTTAGATGTAGACGCGGCAGTTGTTCCAACTCTAGCATATAATGCTAATCGTCCACTCACAAGGCTTGCTGTAATAGAAGTATTGCCAGACCAAGTAAGAACTTCAGAATTAATGAAATCTCTAAGATCCGACATAGTAGTAATATGGGCGCTAAAGATAATTTCGTCGCCGTTGCCATCAAAATTAATTTTTACTCTGCTTCCCTTAGGAATATCAACCGTCGAGGTAGTGCTTGTGACCACAGGTACCGTATCTGCCCACGCAGAACTTCCTACTTGTTTCCATGTGTTGTCAGCAGCTTTATAAAATATATAATTATTATTTGAAAATACATCAACTGCATATGAACCAATTGTTCCAATTGATGATTTTGGAACAATTGATGCCGATACTGTTTGTGTCGAAGAAGTAATTAAAATTGGAGTTTTTGCTTCAAATGTATCGTTATCTGCTATATATTCCCAAATACCAAAGTTACTAGTAGAAGTGTCTAACCAAACTGTGCCGTCTGCACTTTCGCCCTGCGGACGAATCGAAGTTCCTACTAAAGCGTTAAGGTCAATATCGGCACGCATTGCCCAGACACGGTTTCCCAAGCCCATAGCACTGTATGCTGCCATAACTCCATATTCATTTAACTCATGTCCGTGTAACGCAGTATCCGCGGTGCTTCTGCGGAAAATAGGATATCCAAATGTATTCGCTAATTCGCGTTGACTGCTAATACCGTATAATTTTCCTGCATTACTTTTTAAAGTTCCTGGTGCAATTTTGCCGCTGAGTGTTTTATTTTCAGCTGTAGCAAAAACTACAAAAGGTATTGTGCCTACTCCGGTGGGTAGGTATGCGCTCTCGTCAATAATCGAGATTTCTAAGCCTGGTGATACTAATGCCATGATATTCGTCCTTTGTAAACGTTGTTGTAGTTATTTATTTTCTGATTGCAAAATCATGGCTATTAGCGATCCTTTATCCGGTCCTTTACGTATAAGTATATAATATGCCCAATCAAAAACTAATATCTAAAAAATTATGCCCTGTATGTAAATTTTATCACGTGGCTGTCAATTATCATCGGCACGGTAAAGTATATTATCGCGCAATGTGTACATCGTGTATACACAAAGGAAAAAAAATTAAACCTGAGGCTCCAAATTGGTATAAATCTGGATACAGGAAAACGGAAAAATGTGATAAGTGCGGGTTTAAATTTAAATTTTTAGGACAAGCAAACGTCTATTACACTGACGGTAACGAAAATAACGCCAATTGGTCTAATCTAAAAACTATATGTTTAAACTGTCAAGTTGAAATAAAAAATATCACTACATCATGGACACCTGGAAATATTATACCAGATTTTTAAGTTGAGCATACATATCTTCTATGCCGTTGTTATTGTGAATAACAGCATCAAAGTTTGCACCTGCCCAAGAAGTTTCGCTAGGATGAATGTTATGTAGTGCTTGAGCAGCGTATATATTGCCCTGATTGGCTTTGACTGCAATATCATACCACCAAGGAAGTTCACCCCGTTGTATCCAAATTATAATACCGTTTTGTTCTTTAATGGATTTAATTTCGTTGGGGAAACGGCAATCGCTAATAACTACATTGTCTTTACTGTTTCGTAGCTTATTTTCTAAGCTAGCAATCCATATGTCATCGTGGAATGTTTTACGGCATACTTCTGTGCCCCAGTTTTGTAGCACCCATCTAGGAGTTAATTCAGATATACCAAGACGTTCACTCCACCATAAGTCTGGTTGTTCGCGCCATTCACGAGCCTGTTTGGTACGTCCTTCAAGCAATTCTCTATCCCATCCAAAGATAGCACTTATTGCATCTTTTAATGTACTTGCAAAACTTTCGCGGCGAAATTCATGGAAGTTAACTAGATAATCCGCTGCTGTGTCTTTTCCAGATCCAATGAATCCGCATATTCCTATAATCATAAAAAATGCCCTCTTAAGGGCATTTTAGCATATTCTTTGGTTAGTGTCAATGTTACACGCCGTACTTATTTTTTTTAATTTTTGCAGTAGTACTAACTCTGTTTACACCGGGCACTTCTTGACTTCGGCTACTACTCCAAGTTTGTTTACTACCGTCTCCAACTTGTGCGGCCGCTGCATTAATCATATCCATTTCTTCCTTGGTGTAAGGTGCTAGTAACGGGTCCCCTGCAATGTAATTATCTGCTTTAGTGGGATAGTCAGGAGCACCTGCTAATGCAATACCAAATCGATAGTTTTTGTACGCCGAGCCAGAGCTTGCATTTTGGTCAGGAAAAGTAGTTAGATTTTGAATTGGTGCTTCGTGCTCGGGATTTAGTGGTGCCATCCCACCAGTTTCAAGTATAATATCTTTAATTTTCATAGTAACCTATTTATCCAATTATCCAAGTTAACGGTTGGCCGCCGTCAACATAGTTCTTAAGATCGTTTTCTAATTGTTCCATCTCCGCCAATGCTTCGGATTTTAATGCATCGCCATTTAATGTAGTACCACCCTGCGGTCCTGCAATTTGTGCAAATTTACTACGTGCTTCACCTAATATTCTTTTAGCAAAACTATATGCATAATCTTGCAACCAAGGATATGCCATATGATCATTTAATAACATTGCATCCGGTTTATAATTGTATGTATGCAGTAATACAGATTCCGACGGCACATCCGTTGACGGGCTCCATACTTGTGTACTACGAAGATTAAATGTTGTCACAGTAGTGTCTTGCAATTGATTTATCGCAGTAATTGTAATAGTTTTACTCAATCCGTTAACTGTTCTAATTTGATAATATCCGTTATATCCAGCAACCTTACAGTTAGAAATAGCCAAACTACTGCCTACTTGAACGTCCCACGCATCTTCGGTAACAATAGAAATTGTACTACCAACAGTTTGGGCATTAGCTGTCATGGATGACAATCTGATGTAACTATGCCCGGTTGAGGGCATTTTACGAATTAATGTTATTTTTTTAGTTGTTGGATTCCATGTAAAATTCATGTATCCACCAAACATTTTCATTGATTGTTCTTGATATTGGGCAAACAATTCATAATTGGCAAGTCCACCAAGACGGCCTGCTTGCAACATATACGTATTCAAATAACCACTGGCAAATGGCTCAAATTGACTAGCTGTGGTCCCAGTTACACTACCGATACCTCTACGAAATACTTGCTTAACTGTAATAATTTCACTAGGTAGAATATACTCTTGAGTCTCAGGTAGCAAATTTAAAAATGCATAGCTTTCCTCAACCGCATTTTGTGATCGTTGACGGTATTTTATTAATGCTTGTTTAATAGCTAAGAAGTAGTGTTCTTGGTCTAGCTCAACGTCGACTATGCCATCAGCCAATCTAAGACGAATATAATCAATTACTTCATTACGTTTTGCATCAAGTGCCGTTAGCAAAGTTTCGTCGAACGCAATTGGTCCCGGCCCACCTAGGCTATCAGCACTAATACTTTGAGTTATTGGATCTAGTCCGGGTTTAAGTGTGGCCATTTAGATAATTTCCTATTCTGTTGCTAAGTATTTAGCCATATACTTAGCAACAGATACCCAACTTATGCTACTTTTAATAGTAAAACATCATGGTTGATACGCCCATTAAGTTTAACCTCAACTGCCTTAATGTCCTTGATAAAGGTACGTAATGCAACCTTGCCCGCCTTTGCAAAATCAGACAATTGCTCTGCGGGTTTACGCAATGTTTTAGAAACACTCTTATCAAGATCAAATCCTACAATAGTAGATCCTTTGATGGCCAAAGTTTGATAGCTTGATGCTACATATTTTCCTAACTTACGTGTTTTAGGATTGTAAACCCACAACTCTGCGGCACCAATTATAGTAGCAGGATTAATGCTAACAATTTTAAGCGATTTGTCCTCTTTAGCGTATTTAAGTTTAGCAACCAGTTTTTCTTTGCTAGGTGCTTTACGAACCGCTGCTTTTTTAGTTGCCTTTTTAACATCACGATATTGCTCAATTGCTGCCAGCAATGAATCGATCCAAGCGATGATACGTCGGAAGTCTGCTGCCTTAAGGAACTTATATCCTTCAATCAACTGCTCATCTTCTTTAGACTGAGCACGAATAAATTCGTCGCGATGTGATTCAAATACTGCTTGATACTTACCCAATTGGCTTTGCGGTACTTTGTTAACTGTTAGAAAGTCGTAGGCTTTAAAATCTGATTTAACATTAGTCACAACATCGTCAAATGCCCCTTCAATTTCTCCAATTGTGTCGGCTGTTTTTTCATTTAAACGATCTTGGATTGTGGGACGATAAACTTCACCACCTTTAATTACTACCGCAGTTTCCTCGGCAGGTTCTAAATCAATTCGAGCAATAACATTGTTAATGCTGGTATTTAAAAACTCAATATGACGAGCACGTAGAGGCATGCCAATTCGATTAGCCATTACTAGACTGCATGCTGTCATTGGCAACCATTTGTCGCTTGCACGTTCAAAACTTCTAATCTGATCTTTATCAAAGTCTTTGGTAGACTTCATCCACTCCACTACATACTTCTTGCAATCTTTTTGATTGTAGTAGTAATTGTAATAATAAAAACTTTGTCGTAAGTGGTGATCAAACTCATCGTCTGTAAATTCTTCTGCTCGATTGGCATCCCATTGGGGCTCACCACCTGTGTATTTTTCATCTACAAACAAAGGATTACGGGTTTTATGTACTTTTGTTTTAATTTTAACGCCAGCTACTATTGCCATAGATATACTCCGTTTTGTTAGTTAAGCTGCTATTATAGCAGGTTCGGACCCACTTGTCAAGCAAAAAATGGGCCATTTTAGCAAATTTATTTATAAAAATCAAACTTAAATAAATCCATAAATAGTTATATTAGCATCGGAGATTTATTGTGCCAAGATTAAGTTTATGGAAAGATGGTAATCACTCTTCGGATTACAAATTCTTTGATCGCAGGATTTCAGAGATGTTTACCATTGGAGGCACCGGTGTTTTAATACACAAATATCAAGGAACAATTGATCAAGGACCCACCAATGATAGAACATTACCCCAATATACAAATCAAAGCGAAATGAATATACAAGATTTACTATTCTTAGAAAATAGAGATCGAAAATATGATACTAGTGTTTACGAAATGCGCGGCCATTATCAAGTAACAGATAATGATTTCGACTTAACACAATTTGGATTGTTTTTACAAACCGGTACATTATTCATGACCTTTCATATCAATGATATGATATCTATATTAGGTCGTAAATTAATGAACGGCGATGTACTTGAAATGATGCACCTGATTGATTATGATACATTAAACACCGAGTTGCCAATTGCATTAAAACGATTTTTTGTAGTCGGCGATACTACAAAAGCATCCGAGGGATTTAGTCCAACTTGGTGGCCACATTTATGGCGTTGTAAAATTAATCCAATGGTAGATAGTCAAGAATATAAAGATATACTAAACACTATTACAGTAAGTGATACAGATCCCACTCCAATAAAAGATATATTAAGTATATACGATAAAAAATTATCAATTAACGAAGCAATACTACAACAAGCCGAAGATGAAGTTCCAAAAAGTGGATATTATGTTAATAACTTATATAACTACGTACCAGACGACCAACCCACTCCTCCTACTAAAATTCAAGGAGCATTAAGTGGTGATGGAGTAACCCCCAACGGCTATCCAGTAACACAGGGTATTAGTTTTCCTGCATCACCAGTACTAGGAGACTTTTGTTTAAGACTTGATTATTTGCCTAATAGGTTATTCAGATACGATGGTAAACGTTGGCTAAAAATTGAGGACGCTGTACGCAGTAATTTAACTAAAGGCGCTGTTGATAATAGTACTTTACGTCATAGTTTTATTAATAATGATAATACCTGGGTTGATGTTAATGGTATCATTAATCCACAACGACAAAATTTAAATGATGTACTCAGAATAAGGCCAGACGCTCCGCCAACACCTCCATAACATGAACAATACATATTTTTACTCAGGACAGATACGTCGATTCTTACAACAATTTGTAAGAATACTTAGCAATTTCCAAGTCTCGCTCGGAAAAGATAGAGATGGGAACGTGCATCTTTTACAGGTTCCTATTTACTACGGAGACAGTAGTAGACAAGCCTCGAGCATATTACGCAACAATAGTGAAAATGCGTTACCCACTGTTCCTGCTATGTCAATTTATATAACAGGATTCCGTTACGACCAAAAAAGGATGCAGGAACCATTCCATGTAAGTAAAGTACAAGTAACCGAACGTGCAGTAGATCCACAGGGAAACCAAACCTCTGCAGCAGGTAATCCGTTGACTGTGGAAAGAATAATGCCAGTCCCGTATTTGCTAACTATAAAATGCGATATTTGGACTAGTAATACAGATCAGAAATTACAACTATTTGAGCAAATTGCTGTGCTGTTTAATCCAAGTTTAGATATACAAAGCTCTGATAATTATATTGATTGGACTAGTTTGAGTTATATCACATTAACAGATGTTAACTTTTCTAGTAGAGTTGTTCCCACTGGTACAGAAGATCCAATTGATATAGGTACAATGACATTTGAATTACCGGTTTGGATTTCTCCTCCGGCTAAAGTTAAAAACATGGGGGTTATTCAACGCTTTATTAGTAGTACATGGGATACTACTGATATTACGCATGAACTTAATCGGCCGGGTGGTGGCATAATTGGCGGCGGTGCCGGTAATGGTGGTTATGGCACTCCTAATGTAAACTCTGTTGCTGGTATTCAAGCAGGTAATCCTGCATCTATTGCCGGTATTCGAGCAGGCAATTCTGCATTTGCTGCAAGTGGGTCAGTTGGAGACGAAGGTGGTAATGCATATAGCCCCGGGGATCTAATGGCTAAGTCTGTGTATACTCCTGTTGGAATTAATATTCTCTATCTTGGAAATACGCTGAGACTAATAAAATCAGTTCAAGAAAGTAGCTTTAAAATAGATTTGCCGGCTACCTTTACACCCGGCGGCAATTCGTATGCAAACGAATATAGTTGGGTGCTATTGTTTAGAAACTACGGCGGATTAACTAATGGCATAAGTCGAGTTATACTTGAGCAAGATAATGCTACTATTGTTGGTACTGTTTCACATCATCCAACAGACGAAAGTTTGCTACTTTTTACTCCAATCGTCGATACACTACCGGCTAATACATTATCACCAGTTGATGCTATAATTGATCCAAGAAGTGTAGTTGTTGACTCGGATATATTAAATCCAGAGTCTGGTACCAGATTTTTAATCTTAAACGACATAGGATCTCCGGGCGACAGCGAAGGCGCAATTGCATGGAATAAGCCTAACAAACCATTTTTAGTTGCAAAATCAAATGATATAATTGAATTTTCCAATGGTCAATGGAATGTAGTATTCGAATGCCTAGCAAATACCGCAGTGGAATACATAACTAATTTAAGAACAAATACTCAATACAAATGGAAAGATCAACAATGGACAAAATCAGTAGAAGGCCGCTACGGGTCAGGGGCCTGGAGAGTCATCCCTCGTCCGTAACCGAAGGAGTTGGTGCGCTAATTTACGCTAAAAATAGCCAACGATATTTATTCCTACTCAGAGCATCGGGCAGCTGGCCACTGACGTGGGGACTTGCCGGTGGTAAAATTGATTTCGATGAGAATTCATCGAAAGCATTAATGAGAGAAATTAGGGAAGAACTCGATGGAGAAATACTCGATCCAAAGTTTATACCTATAGAAATGTTCACTAGTAGCAACGAACGATTTGTATATCACACTTTTTTTATTGCAGTTGATTTTGAATTTGTACCTAAACTCAACAACGAACATTTAGGATATGCATGGGTTCCTTTGGGTGCAGTGCCCAAACCAATGCATCCAGGACTTTACAGAACATTTAATTCTGAAGAGATTTATAAAAAAATTCAGATAGCACAATTAAATTGTTAATGCCTGTAACACCATTGTCATTTGGGTAAATAATAACTATCCATTTTTGTACGGTGTACTAATAAATAACCATGAGCACGTAACCATTCATAAACTCTTGCTGTAGTCGAATCAAAAAAACTACGCTCTACAATTATTCCAGGATGGTATTGATTGATTGTATTAACCGCCCCAGTTAATACTTCAAGCTCATACCCTTCAACATCTAATAATATTAAAGAACATTCTTTTAATTGTAAAGAATCTATTGTTGTGACAGAAACCGATATATGCTGCTGTACGGGCAGAGGATAAACAGGCCTATTAATTGTTTTATCCCATATCCTATGCTGTCCTGTAGTACCTACTTCTTCTAGTATAATTATGCCAGATTGTTTTCCTAATGCAGAATCAAATTTATGTATATTATCTTTAGTACAATTAGCAGATAGACAAATAAAATTTATAGGGTGTGGTTCAAATGTATAAACCTCTTTGAATATTTCACTTAAACATCTAGGGTACAATCCTTGATGCCCGCCGGCTTGCACAACTGTACCAAAAGATTTTGATACTTTATTTAGATTGCCGCGTATCTCATACCAGCCTTGTACTATATTATCCCAGGTCCCTTCACCGGGACTGATATCATCAACAGTCCATGGACCTATATTGTCAACAAGCTGATCTCGAATATACATTATCGTTTAACAAAGTGGTAGTCACCGTCTGGGCCATTGTTACTAAACAGTCCCATGCATTCAAATCCAATGCTGTTCATGTATTCAATTACAGTATCCCTTAAAGGTGCACCTTTGTTATATTCAACAATTTGCAATTCTAATATAACATGCTCAACTGATTGTAATGTTTCAACTGCACCTTTGAGTACGTCCAGTTCTGCACCCTGAACATCCATCTTAATTAACTGTGGCATAGGAAAAGACTTTTGACGTCTAACATCATCTAATGTAACAGTAGTTAATCTGCGACGATGTGATTCATTGAACACTTCAGTGTAGTTAATTGCAGCCAATATTTCTGGGTTTTCTTTGTAGTAGCTGTTGCCGCCAGGATGATAATCGTTTTGATAAAAATCAACTTCTTTTCCGCTAACATCGCTGCATACTCCAATATTATATTTTAACCCTTGTTCTTTGAATAGAAATTCACTTGCATCCATTGCTTCAAAAGCTACAAAATCTGTAGTAGGCCATATTAGTCGAGCTTCGTTTGTCCAATGCAATACACATGCACCAACATCATAAACAACTGTAGGATTAAAATTATATTCTCGTTGCAGATGCATGAGATACATAATATGATTCCTAGGGATAGGCCTTTGATTTCCTAACTCTCGAAGATGAGTTTGTTTTTCTTCTAATGTAGTCATTATTTAATTTCAAAGTTGTAACTACCAATATGATTACATAAAATAGAAGTATCAGCAAAGATGCCGAATCCTTTAGCTAATGCTTTTTTACAAAAATCAACATCTTCAGAAATTGTATTACTGTGACTAATGGCTGGATGATATTCAAATTGCGGGTATCCAACGTGTTGAAATACTTGTTTCTTAACTAATACACAGCCAAATCCACAACTGGCAATACTTACTAAACCTTGATTTTTTAATCTATCATACGGAATGTTTACAACGCCACCAAATTGATTGTGTTCGTAAATTTCCACTGTTTGTGTACCAGGAATACGTTGTATATATAATCCAGAGACTATATCTTTGTCATGTGCTAATAATTTTTGTAGTGTGTTTTTTTCAAACGATATATCACTATCAACACTAAACAAATAATCAAATCCAGTAACTACCCAATCTGCTATTAGATTGCGTACTTGATCTACACGATATCCAAAAAAGTATTGGAATGTTACTTCGCAATCATCTGGAACAATTAAATCATATATGCTTTTAAATGTCTCTGGCTCTATGTATTTGGCTGTTGGTATAGCTATTAAAATTCTTTTCTTATTTGGAATAGGCATGGTATTTTTATTTGTTAATGGGTTAACTTGTTGATACACTATAGTCTCTTTATCTAGAAATCCGCCTGTGATACTAGTATCAGATGTAGTTACAGCAAATGGTGTATGAAATATTACATTTGTTATTAGATAATTAGTTTTATTACGACTCAATTGCAAATCAAATATATAATTGTCACCATAATATATTTGCAATCCCTCTGGTATTGGTTGCCATGAATCTTTGTGCATAAACATTAAACATCCAAATCCGTATGTGTGTTGGTTAGTCCAAGGAATAATATCAATGGTGCCATCGACGTACAGAGGCTGATTAAAATCTGATACCCCCGGAGATAACCCAAATACGCCTACATCCGGAGTAATTAAATCTTGTAATTTTTCAAATAAACTCATATCAAACAGCACATCATCATTGACAATGCATATACGTTCGTTACGACTAATTTCTAAACCAACATTCCACGCAGGATTAACATAAATGTTTTTACCAAAATCTTTTATTTTTATTTTTTCATGCAACAACCGAGGTGTTTGTGTATTGTCATTATCAATAATAATAATCTCATCCACAGCAGGATGTGAACATAGCTGATTAATAAAAGAAACAAATTGTTCTTTTAATCTCCACATAGTAGGCACTACAATAGAATATTTCTTTATATCTGGTATCATATATGATTCACTTTTTTTGTTAATAATAGCATTTGCTGTAGCAGTTTGTTCCTTGCTATTCACTTTATAATCATTTAATGGATTGGCATCATTGTAATTATAAACTATTTGTTGTAAACATTTTACTTGTGCAGGATCTGCTGCTTCTATTAGACTATAAAAAGTAGATCCATCGCCGCCGGCTTTGAACCATTTACCAGTACTATCTTGGAAATTACTATCTGGAATGTCCTCAATAAGATATTTCCTAAACGTTCGTAAATGCGTGTACGGTAATATCCAATTGAAATGATGTTGTCTATATGATTTGGCTTGTTTGACAGACTCTGGGTATGGCTGGCTGATCAACGGTATAGTATCAACCATACTCCAGCATGATCCATATGTAAATTCAGTTGAGCCGTCGTATATGGCATTGTAATAATTGAATATAGTATTATCATTGATTAGACTATCGTCGCCGTCGAGTATCATTACTATAGCATTAGGATTCTCTATTTCTCTAATAGATGCAACTTGATTATATACTGCACCTAAGCGTTCGTTATTTGATACTATATCAAAACGGTTGCGTAAGTATTCGGGCAATGCATCTATAGTAGCAAGTACAACCTCAACTGTATTGTCGGTTGATTTATCATCAATTAAAATATGTTGATAGTTATCATAATCTTGTGCAGCTACACTTTCAATACAACGTGCTATATAATCTTGACAATTATAAAACGTGCTTACAATAATTATTTCTTGCTCTGCTCCAGTTTTATAATTTTCTAATTCAATCGAGTTATGATATCTACGCTGCCAAACTTTATGAACTTGTCGATTTATTTTTGTTACTTGTTGATATTGTTGCCTCGACAAGTACTTGCCGGCTCGATGAAAAAAGAGTTGTTTCCATTGCAATGCTACAGTATCCCAACCAGCTAAAGGTTTTATAATGTTACAATAATATTGTTTTTGTTGATGCAGGTATGTATCATTGTAGGCTCTTACAGTCATTGCCACAAATTGATCAATTTGCTGTGCTGTGTTGACATCAGGAAATAAACTATTAGGTTCAATTGGATAATCAATTAAGTAGCTGGCACCTTCAAGTGCTACTTCTTCTGCTGCACCAAATCTACAGGTGATAACCGGGGTATTGTACAATAAACTTTCTAATATAGATATACCAAACGTTTCTGGAAATGCGCAAGGGTATATCATAAAGTTTGATTGCGCCAGGATTGATCCGATTTGTTGTTGCGGTATCACTCCTAAAAATTCTATTCCCCAATTGGTATACTTAGGATCAGCAACCATTCGTCGCCAATCTTGTTCTTGTGCGTCTGGTTCTGATGCTGAACTGAATCTATAATAACCACCGATTATTTTTAATCTAGCTTCTGGAATCTGCGCTTTAACTCTAGGCCAAATTTCATTCACTAATGGTATCATACCTTTAGTTACACTGGCATTATAAACAAATAGGTTTCGATCTTTAGCAGCAATATCCACTTCGGGTACATAACAATTGGCACCATTGCGTGTTATAAACAGTTTACGCTTTAATACTTCAAAGTTTCTTCTACGACCATGATTACAATTGGCTACATAGGTTAAGTGAAAGTCACTGAGTGTAAATATATCTGTGATGCGATTGGATACTACTAATTCTTCTATTAGGTTATCACCTAAACAAAAAGTATCGTGCATCCACAATATGCGCATCTTTGCTTGAGCTAGGATTCTCTGGTATAAGTTATATGGTTGTAATGCAAATGCTCTATTATCTTGCAATTTGTGGTAATCAATCGAATCCACAAACGGAATCACAGTTCGACTACTAATAACAATATCAAATGAATGCTCTAAAGCTAGATCAGTGAGCGGACAGTATGTAACTAAATCATACACACCGGCTTGTGATTGATCTATGTTACAATTATTAAATACCGTAACATCAAATCCAATTTGTGCTAGTTCCCGTGCCATAAAGGTTACAGCACTTTCAGATCCACCGAGACCTTGTTTAAACACAGTAGTTCCATCGTATGGTAGACCGATGATATCAATAATAGCAATTTTCATAGTGTATTTAAGTATACACTCATTGCTGCAAAAAATAAACCTTTAATAAACGTTTTGTGGATTATACGGATTAGTTCCCGTTTGACCTTTAACAATGAATCCAGTTTTAATTGATGCTAGTCTAGGATCGTTTGCAGGGGTTACCGCTTCAATCGTTTGGTAATTGGTTGGATTAACATTACTGGCCACAAAGTTTTTATCCGAATTAACTAACATAAATTCAGGCTGTGCATTAACTATAATAATATTTGGATTAATATTTGTTACCGAATTTACATTAGCACCATTTGCAACAAAATATCGAGAACTCGATACTGTCGGATTGCTAAACTCATAAGCTACCCGTTGATTAAGCGTAGATTGCGGAGTTATGTAATTGATAGGACTAATTACTGTAACTGAAACAGGTATGTCATATACGCCAGATTTAGATGCTGTGCCAGTAGTTAGTATGCTAGCATTTGGATTCAGCATGGCACCGGTTGGATTTGTATAGGTATTGACTGGGCTGCCAGATGCTAGTACATTTGATGTAATATCTCCGTAGGGTATATTCAATCCACCGTTGAAATACAATCGCGAGTAATTGTAATAATTGTTTACTGCGGCTACAGTGGATGTAAGTGGTGGTACTATAGTAGAGTATGTTGCCACCCCAACGTTGGTAATAGTATTATTGTTAGAACTTGAATCAGTTAACAACGCACCACTGGAATTAAACTGCAATAATAATTGTGTATTGCTGATATTAGTCAATGGTATTGTTGGTGTAAAGTTTGCGGTATATACAATAGATTTAGTTATACGCACATTAGTTATTTGACCGTTAAATTGACCGGTGGCCGTTGTAAACCCAATACCCAATGTGTTTGTTGGTGCAGATGCGCTATAAGCAAATGCTACGTTAGCAGCAGTACCTGCCAGGTTACCATTTACATAAATATTTGATCTTTTTGTACTGCTGGCAAAAGTTGTTGCTACATGATACCAGCCCCCGGTGGCAACAGCACTATTAGCATAAGTCCATGTGTTATTAGTTGATACACCTCTGGTATAAACTACTGTCACTGCGCCCACTGTGGGATTGTTTATTGACAACTCAAATCCAATGGATGTAGTTACTCCACTGGTGCCTAATAGATTTTGATATGTTGTTGCTCTGCTATAGTACCAACATTCTATTGTATAATCCTGCAACCCATTATGTAGGTAAGTCCATGTAGCTGCTGTATTTGCTGTCAGTGATTGAGTAGTACCGTTAAGTAGCACACTACCGCTGGCTAATCCTGCGCCTGCAATAACAGCCTGGCCACCAACATTATTGTTAGTTAATTCTAATGCTGGTAGCAGAGGCGTACTGATAGCGTTGGCCTGATTGCTATAGGCAAACGTAGTATTACCAAAACGGCTAACTGAATCTGCGGTTTGTATTACGTTAGCTAATTCAGATCTAGTATATCTTTGCCCTACTCCTACATTGCTACTGGTTTTTATAACAGTCTCAAGCGGCACTATGTCGCCTGCTGTATTAATGCCAGCTATAGACGATGGATCATACTTGGTAACAATAGTAACAATTTGATTTACTATTAGATCTACAGAAGTTATTTGACTAAACGACATAATGTATTTAACTGGTTATAAGTACTGATCGGGCTCAGTTGAATCATCCTGGGTACCAGTTTTAGTGATATATGTAGCCTTTAATGTCAGCTTCCTTGGATCATTGGTAGTGGTTATTGGTTGTGCATATTGATAATTAAACGGTTTATCGTAAGTAGCCGGAAACGCTGGGTCACTGTTACGCAACATCCATTCTGCTTGATAGTTAACAGTTATGTTGATGTCTGTTGAACCTACTATGTTATTTCCATCCACAGGTGCTCGGGCTATAGTGACTAAAGCGGTGTTGTTATTTGTTGGATACTCGTAGATGACATTTGAGTTTGCGTTTGTTGGTCCGTACCCTAATGTATTGTATACTTGTTGATCAATGGTGTTATCAAGCACAATCACGTCTACGTTTGATCCAATTGCAGTGGTATTTGTAGATTGTAGATTGCCAAGGTAGACTAGATTAAGTGGACTGATGTATGGATATGTATAGGTGCTAGATGTAGTTGAATATACCAGCGCAAATGCACCATTTGCTCCCCATCCACGTGAGGTATCCAGTGAACTAGTAACGCCTCCACCACCTCCACCACCGTAGAGTCCGCCATTGCTGCCAAATCCGGGCTGTGCTCCATTACCAGTTAGGCCAAGCGTAACTTCTGGACCACCACCGGTGCCGGGTTGACCTGCTGCGCCTCCTGCACCAGAATATCCACCTGGGCCCCAAATGTCTACTCCGCCACCACCTCCGCCAAATGTTGCACTAGAGCCACCACCTCCCCCACCACCGCCGATGCCGTAGCTGCCAGCTGCTAGCGACGAACCCGCTGCGCCGTTACCGCCAAAGCCCAGGTAACCTGCTGCACCACCACCTCCGCCGGCGTAAGGTCCACCGTTGCCGCCTGCACTGCCAATTGAGATATTAGCAGCTATAGTAAATGTTCCTGCTGTGGTAAATGTGTGTATGGTATATCCGCCGATTGATGTTACTGTACCGCCGGTGGCTATTTGTGTGCCTAGATAGCGCATGATGACTATGCCCGAACCACCCCAACCACCCGAGCCGCCGCCGCCGCCGGTATATGGCGAGCCATTGGCAGTTGCGTTAACAGTACCAGTGCTGCCTGTGTATCCTGTAACTTGTGTTGCTGCCCATACACTGTTGTCGCCCTGGCCGCCGCCGCCTAGGCCACCCGAACTCAATAGATACCCTGCATTGAGTGGGTAGCCAGCACTGCTGCCGCCGCCTGCATAGTATGTGGGTACGCCACTTATCGTGTATTGGCGACCTATTCCACCATTGGCAGTACCCACAGAGACACTGTCACCCGCACCGCCTGCGCCACCACCACCTCCACCATAGGGTTGAACTGCGCCACCAACACCGCCTGTGTTGCCAAAGCCGGTATTGGTATAAGCCGTACCGTTGTAGTAGCTGGTAGTAGGCTGACTCGAAGATAAGGCTGTGTAACCAGGATACCAGCTGGCACCGCCGCTGCCACCCGAGTTAGCGTTGGGTGTAGAATCGTTAAATCCACCCCCACCACCACCATAGGCAATTACGCCGCGGACGGGGTCTATAAATGGTACAACATCGGTTTTGATTAATGGCGTGCCGGTGTTGATGGTGTATGTGTAACCGTATAGATAGTTGTTCGCACTGTTGTCTTTGTAGGTGCTGCTTTGTAGTACTAGTAGATTAGTTCTATTATCTATATTGCCAGTGATAGCAGCAATGTTTCCCGACACAGTTTGAGTTGCGGCAAATGGTCTAGTGGGTGGAGTAAATGCGCCGGTATATACCATTCCTCTGGTAAAACGGAAGTTACTTAAATATCCAAGAAAATATTCACTACCGGTCCTAACACCGCCAATAATCATGGGTTCAGTATTGGTGGTGATAGTGACTGCGCTTGTGTATACTTGCGTCCCGTTTACATAGATAACAATATTGGTTCCAGTGTAAACCCAGGCACAGTGGCTCCAGGTGTTGGCAGTTAATGTTGTTGTGCTTTCGTAATTGGTTCCGTTATAGAAACTGATAACACCACTGGTCAATCGCAGGTAACCCTCATATTCGGTAGTGGCTGTGGCATTTACACGTTTGGCAAATACGGTCCTATAAGTACTATAGTCACCCGAAGGATTGACCCAACATTCTGCTGTCCATCCAGCAACGGGTTGCAGTAACAGGCTGGTTTGTGAGCCCGTAATGGCTGCTATATTTGCGCCACTGGAACTTTGAGTAATAGTTAATGGGGCAGTGGGTACTGTAAAATTGCCAGTGTAGACTGCTGCACCTTTGACTATACGTAGATTGGATATGTAACCAGTTGTTAAAAAAGTTGCTCCTGCGATACCGTTAATTTGTAGTGCCTGTGATGCGACTGATATGTTTGTAGAAATACCAGCGTTTGTGGATACTGATGTGCCATTGGAATACAATGTCAGTGTAGTACCATTTCTAACCGCAGCTACATGTATCCATGTGTTTATGGATAATCCCCCACCGCCTTGATAAAATGTTGCTGTTGTTCCATCTGAAACACCGAATCTTAAATTAGTAGCAGTAGGACTGCCTTGTGTAAAAACCCAAGAGCTGGTTGCTGCGGTACCAGTCCATGGACCAACAAACGCACCAGCAACCAAAGCTGTAGTTATATAAACCCAACACTCAACAGTAAAACTACCAGTGCCATATGCAAAGGCGGCGTTTGCTGTTACCGTTAAATATTGGCTACCAGCAAAACTTATACTGTTTACAGTGCCCAATGGTGTAATTGCAGGTGCTGTTGCAATCACGTTTGGTATTGATGCTGTACTGGTCACGGTAAATTGATTAACACTGGTATCAACAGCAGGTACTGTAGTCAGTGCTGTTGAGTTGGTGTACTGCAACAGGGTTGCACCATTGAAGTAGACGCTGGCGTATCCATCAGTTGACGGTGTGGTCTGTGAAAATATGCTGGGACTTACGCTGCCGTAATATTTTACGATTGGTAAGTTATATGGACCATTGTCGACTAATGTGCTGTTCTGCAAAGTCAACATTGTCGTGCCTGCAATGTTGGACAAGTTAGTGGTCTGTGGTGTAAAGTTGGCAGTATAAACTGCTGTGCCATTTACGGTACGCAAATTGGAAATGTAAACGTTAGCCGAATATGTGTTCTGTCCAGTAGCAGCACCATCTCTTAAATTACCAATCCATATGCTACTGCTGGTTTGAGCAATGTTGGCACCGGCACCACTAGCCGCAGCCACTGAGGTAACGTCTTGATATCCGTTTATGTATAGATAAACATTTCCATTTTGTCGAGTGGCCGCCACATGTGTCCACTGCCCGGTTGGAACACGCATACTACTGGTAGCTCTAGTGGTTGCGCCGGTTCCCCAGAAGAAATCAAGGCTGGTGCCGTTAAGTCCAAACGCCCAAGGCTGAGCTAGTGCGCCGGTTCTGGTATCAACAATGCCGGTGTAGGTGGCTCCATAAGCATTGAGATAGATCCATGCTTCTACTGTAAAGTCATTGAAAAAGAATGTTAGAGGGTAAACTGCCGATACCACCGATGGTACAGTTGTGCTAAAAGTGGCTGCGTTAACATTGTTTACTACAGTGTTATTAACGCTAGCGTCTACTAGTTTATTAGCATCACTCTTAACCGATAGCAATAATGATGTACCAGTAACAATGCCAAGCGGCACCCGAGGACTAAAGGCTGCGGTATATACTGCTGTACCTTTAACAATACGGAAATTGGTGATTAATCCATTAAAATATCTAGTAGAGCCGTCGGCAACACTACTACCTATAGTCAATGTGTTGTTATCAGTATTACTCATGGTGAATGCCGTAGTAAATGGAGTACCGGCTACTGCGCCATTTACCCATGCAGTAAAGTTGGTTCCGCTGCGTACTAGAGCAAAATGATGCCAAGTATTGATGGCAAAAGTACCAGATGGGAAGTTAATGTTGGCACCTGCTGCGCCGCCATCACCAACAATAAATTGTCCACCAGATCCGCTCATGAATGCTGCATATGATGGGTTGAAAGAACTGGTAGTACCACCTTTCCAAAAGAAAACTTGTTCGCCTGTCACTGACCGAGGATACACCCATAACTCAACTGTCCAGTTTCCTGCACCTGCTGCCAGATCAAGCGGACCACTAGTAGTTCCGGTTATTGACAAATACTGTGAGGTTCCGCTGAAACTCAAACTGCCAGCTGCAGATGTTGTGACATTAGATGTTGTGGTTGCAACAGTAAGATAATCAAAAGTGCTATAACCATTAAACCAGTGACTGTATGTGGGCACGTAAGGCAGTATAGCACTATCGCCGCCGCGAGCCGAAACATTGCCGCCGCTGCCAACTATGACGTTGGCTGTGGATCCAGCTGGTATCCGTAGATTACCAATGTAAACTAATCCCCCTGCTCCGCCACCTGCGCCACGCAGGTTATAGTTTGTGCCGCCGCCACCGCCGCCGGCTACTACCAGTGTTTCGACTGTGACGTTTGATGAAAATGAGCTACTTATTGTCATACTAGTTATTTAACTGAAAACAAATGTCACTATTTCACCCATAACATTAAAATGTCATTGAAATACTGCCAGCAGTACACACATATATTTTATATCCATTTTCTGTAACAGTTGTATAAGATCCTGTAATAGAAGACGGGGCTGGATATATATCTGGCCACCAAAAAATTGCAACTCCGCTGCCCCCGGTACCAAGGCCGTTACCACCATTACCAGTGTTGGCAGTTGCCGTGCCGCCACCTCCGCCCGAAGAGCCACCAACAGCGTAAGTTTTTGTATATGTTGCACTCGGAGTAGTAACTAGTAAGCCCAGTCCTGCAGCACCGGCTGCGCCGCCAGCAATTGCATTTCCTCCGGGGCCGCCTGCACCACCGCCACCGCCTGCTCCTATTGTGTAACTTCCATTGCCGCCACTGTAACCATATCCGCCTGAAGTAGATCCGGGTTGAGTCGCACTTGCACCCGTTGGGCTCCCAGAACCATTGGAGCCGCCGCCGCCGCCACCTGAACCCCCGGGTGACCCATTACTGCCGTAAATGCTACTGCTGCCACCACCGGCGCCGCCACCTAATGCAATTCTATTAAAACTACTTAAAGTGCAAGTAACCGAACTGTTTGTACCATTAACATTTGGGGCGCCGCCTGTGCCAACTTGTACTGTTACAAAAGTGTTTAAATTTGCAAGTACAATGAAAGTGCCAGTTACTAAACCGCCTGCTCCGCCACCACCTGCACTGTTATCAGCTGGAGATCCGCCACCGCCGCCACCACCGACAATCATGTAGTTTATAGTTATTGAAGTAGCCGGTGGTAACATATTAATATAACTAGTTGAAGTAAATTTATGCAACCAATAATTGGTTCCGCTGTAAGAAACGGATTGTACTAAATCGCCACCGGTGCTGCGTTGCAGGCCAGCATACCAGAAGTAAGCTACTCCAGCATTGCCTGCAACACCATATCCAACTCGGCCACCGCCACCACCATAGTTAACACTGCTATTGGCTGCATATCCACCATCTGAATATCTGGCAATGACATTGCCCAGGATGTTAACTGCTATGGGCCCGCTACTAGATGCTACTGTGGGGACGACGGTACCGTTATAAGAGACATTGACACTGGTTACAGTGAGATTATTAACGCTGGAATCGGTCAAATATGATCCGCTACTGTTAACCAATAACAATAACGATGTGTTGGTAACCGCACTCAACAGTATAGGAGTAAATGTGCTCTTGTATACTGCTGTGCCATTGACGATCCTGATATTGGTCATGTAACCTTGATACCAAGCTACTCCAGCGGTAGTTTCGTTTGGAGTATACCCAATGCCAAATGATCCTGCTAGCCTTACTGCGCCACTCATAGCACCAGAACCAGCTGGAGAGCCATTTATATAGAATGTGTATGTTGACCCACTTCTTACCAGTGCTATATGACACCATTGATTTAGTGTGATTGTGCCGGCACTAGTGAAAGTGCCTCCACTTTTGATATTACCATTTCCAGCAATAGACCAGTCCATTTGCAATGTGTTATTTGTGTTTATAAACATCATCCAACCTCGGCCAGGGCTTGGGCCGGCCTGACAGCTCATAAAACACACACTGGATGCAACTTGTTTGTATACCCAAGCTTCGAGTGTAAAATCAGCAGTCAAATTAAATGCTGCATTACCGGGCGAGGTCAGTGTGGCATTGGTACCGTTAAAGTAAAAACTACCACCAGCAGCGGTAGCCGATGCGCCCGTACTAGGAACCACTGTGCTGCTAAAGGTTGCGCCACTGATAGTTGGGGTAAAATTATTACTGCTACTGTCAACTGCTCTGTTGGTATTGTTGGCAACAGTCAGCAATAGTGATGTACCAGAAACCAGCGCCAATGGTACTGTTGGAGCAAAGCTACTGGTGTATACCGCAGTGCCTTTGACTATTCTAACATTGGTTATGTATCCACGAAAGAACCAAGTTGGGTTTGATGCGTCATTATTGGCACCAATGAACAGTGGATCAGAACTTGTTACAAGTGTTACCGCTGCGGTGGTAGCAACTTGTGCGCCGTTTAAATAAAGATAAAAACTAGCACCGTTTCTAACAAAAGCCGCATGATACCAAGTGTTTAAACTGGTAGCAGGACCACCACTCATGCCACCAGAAGTATTCCAGCTTGCACCAATGCCGCCTACACCGTTATAACTAGCATACATTGCAAATGATCGGCCGGGGCCCGAGTGCCATAGGTATACTAAACTGCCGCCTTGGTTAGTACCAGGATAGGCAGTTTGATAAAACCAACATTCAACAGTAAAATTGCCTCCACCGAACGCCCAAGCAGCATTAGTTGGATAACTTACATAACTAGAACCATTAAACACCAAGCTACCCGATGCTGTTGTACCTGCTGTGTTTGATGCTGATGGTACTACACTACTGCTGTAAGTTACACTGCCAACGTTGGTTAGCGTAACTGGACTTGCGCTTGAATCCGTTATTTTATTGGCATCGCTGTTGACTAATAACAGTAACGATGTGTTGGTGATGTTAGATAACGGTACAGTTGGAGAAAACGCAGAGGTATATACTGCGGTACCTTTTACTATACGAATGTTAGTGAGGTAACCACGATAATAACGACCAGCTTCATTATGTCTTCCTATTGTTTGACTAGTACCTCCGGCATCAATTGCACGAGTCTCACTGGCATTGTAGTCTATAACACCATTAACAAAAATTTTAAATGTAGAACTTTGTCTTGTCCAAGCTATATGTGTCCAGGCGTTTAATGGAATGATAGTAGCACCAGATGGATTTCCTGTGGCTCCTATTATTTGCATGTAAGCATACATATTACCTGCAGATACAAATAAGCCAACATTCCACGACGTGTTTCCAGATCCTGATCTTGCATCTATTAACCCTGCATATATACCATCGGGTGCAAACGAGGTAGGATATACCCACATCTCTATAGTTAAATCTCCAGTACCAAACGAAAGCGCAGTTTGTGCCGAAAATGTAAGAGTTTGGCTAGTACCATTAAAAAACAAACTACCCAAGGCATAACTAGTTAAATTACTTCCACCACTGCCGCCACCAAACCCACCTTGATTTCCGGCTGCACCTCCGGTTCCGTAACCGCCCCACGTACTACTGGGTTGCAATCCGGCGCCGCCAGCACCACTAACCACGCTAGGGCTGTATCCGCCGCCGCCGCCGCTGCCGCCAGGCTGGCCAGAATCTCCGGTTAATGCACTGCCGCCTGCGCCGCCGCCAATGGCAACTACACCATTGTCACCAAATACTGATGTGCCAATTGCACTGGTGTTGCCACCATTGCTGCCCAAGCTGCCGCCCGACCCAATGGTGACTAAACTGTTTCCACTAGTGGACGATGTTATCCCAATTGATCCCAACACCACACCACCACCACCTCCTGTGCCCGGACTGACTGCAGATACTGAGCCATCTGCGCCTGCGCCACCACCGCCGGCTACTAATAGATAGTACAAATAAGATTCAGCAGCGAATGTCAATGTATAAAATTTATCAATACTACTGCCACTAGTTGATGTTGCATTAATTGTAATAAGGTAACCATCAGACAGGGAAGGACTTACTTGTTGGGTATAAGACAATACACCAGTGGATGAATTTATTACTAAACCGGTTGGACCATTAGCGACACTGTAAGTTATAGTACCACCATTGGAGTCTTGTGCAGTAAACGTATCAATTGAAGAATACGTGCTATTAATAATACTACCGGTGGTACCGCCGGTTAACCAATTCATATTGCCGCCGCCGGTTCCTCCAGCTGCATATATTGCAGGTGCAGTTGCTGCTGCATCAATGAAATACGTTGCGTCTCCGTTATCACCGGCACTGGTTCCCGGACCGCCACGCCCGCCCACAACAATGGTATAACTGGTACCAGGCGTCACTGCATAAGCATTATAGTAATCAATTAAGCCTCCAGCGCCGCCAGTGCCGCCGGCAGCTTTTTGTTGGCCGCCCCCACCACCACCCACACCTACCATACTTATACTGGTTACACCCTCAGGGCAAGTCCAAGTATAAGTGCCGGGGGTGGTATAAGTTACTGTTGCATATGCACTAACGTTTGAAACTATGTTACCATATGTGTAATTTAATCCCCCACCAAGTACTGATGTAGTACTAGTAACTGCAAAACTGTTTGCGTTGGCAGTTATGCTAGTGACATCATCATCTATAATGTAAATTGACTGACCAATATTAGCACCAGCATACCCAATTGTGGTTATAACATTCGCCAATACCGGAGTTGTAGATATTGATCTTATGTTGCTTTGGGTGAATACGCTAGTTTCACTGAGATTGAGCCCCACTGTGGTCTTGACCAATGAGGAATCACTTTGTACAACAGTTATCGTCGTGAGACGATTGACAACTAGATCAAGATTGGATAGTATAGCAGACACAATCTACCCTCATACCGACACGCTGGCAATAATATTGCTAACGCCTCCGCCTGAAATGGTGACTGCTGCATTGACATCTGCGCTAGCCGATGTGGTTACTGTGGTAGTGTAGTTACTACCACCAAACAACATGCTGCCGCCATCAATGACCAGTTTAACTGTGGTGCTAATCCTATTTCCGCTGGCATCAAGTGCTTTAACTGCCAAGTTACCAGTAATTGGTGTACCAGTATAGGTATAGGTAGTAGCATCGGGAGTAACTACAATAGTCACAGGTACTGTTAAACTAATCAAATGTACACGACCCCATCTAAATGGTCCTGGTTCTACTCCCCAGATGCGTCCAAGGTTATCTCTACCCACTGCACTAAATTGAAATGGTAAAGTTGCTGTACGTGTCCAACCAGCGGCTTCGGTGAACGTATAGATATAGAAATTGTTTAAGCAAAACACACCCAATATAGTTAAACTATCGTTTAACCAAACAATATTTTTTGGTGTTGTAGGTACCGGAATACTACTATGGTATGTTAAGATCCTAGGGTCTCCGGCATTTACGCTGTAGCACATAAATGTACATGATTTTGGGGCAGCATCGGCAAGAGCACCAGTGCCGTTCAATTGCATAAACAATAAATATCGATTTGAGCCTACTGTAAATGTTTCATTGGCCCAGACTGACTGCATGCCATATATAGTAGTGATTGTTGCCGGAGCAGTGCCATCTGGTGCCCAATATGTGCTTAAACTATTGGCGCCATAGCTGAGAGTACAATTGTTAGCATTACGACTAAATGCATCAGTTACCGTGTTCCATTGATAGTAAAACGGTGCATAGTTACCAGCGGTATCCACATATGGTACATAGAATCCTCGACTGTTTGCTGCCAATGGATCAGTAAACCAACGACTAGAAAACTTAGATTTATAGCTGCCTTGTGTAGTTGTCCTATTGCCACCTACACTAGATCCGCTAGCAGCAGGACTTGCACTAAAAGCATTTAACTGTGTGGCTGTATTGGCACCATCGTTATATTTCCAAAATTGTTGATTAATGTCATCTGTGGTACCATTCTGCATGGTAATCATTAAACCATCTACTGCACTTATTCCAAGAAATTGAGTTGTATAATTTGTAGCGCCGCCGGTTGAAGGCGACGATTGTGTTGCTTGTGCAGTGAATGCTTGGCCCGAATGGAATCCAGCCGCTGCACTAGGATAAATACCAGTGGCATATAACCCATGGTAGACCATATTACCAGTGCTAGGATTTCTATACATAGGGTATGCATGTGGAAAATAACTAGTGGTTACAGCACTCATATAGTTATTTTGATTCACTATGGTTCCGCTGGCTATACCTGCACTGGTTCCATTTACCATCACAATATATCTTGTGCTTTCGGCAGTGGCAGTGTTAGTTGCTGGACTATTTTGCCAATGTGTCCAAATAGCAACACTGCTGGTTCCATCTGTAAAATAAGATGCTGGATACGGTCTACGTGCAGGATCCATGGAAAAGAAAGGAGCATGATCTAAATTAGTACTATAGGTGTCTTTTGCAATAGTAAAATGTCGAACGTGTGTAACTTCACCGTTAAGTGCCAGTATACCAGTAAACATATTGAAACTAATGTTATATTGTGCTGTAACAGTACCACTTAAAATAGGGTGACCAAATGTATTGTATGTGATCATAGTGGCATTGTCAGCTGCATTAATTATCGTATTAGGCAAAACACCACTGGGGGCAAAGTTATACTCAACATCAAATTGTGGTGTTAAGCTGGTTTTATTAACACCGTCGGTCTGAAAATACATGTAGGTAGAGCCTGGGATTGGATCTTCAAGTACAGCCGCTGCTTGAAATGCCCGTTTAAATGTTCTTATAATTGCCACAATATTTTCCTTAATTTATTAATGTACCGGCGACCAAATCTACCCAAGCAAAAGCATCTGCGGCATCTACAAAATTTTCTCTGCTGCCATCTGGCATGCATTTCCATGGCTGACTTAATCCTGGTTGAATTGTTTCATTGCCATCACTATCGATGGTTAGTAATCCAACGGTTAACACGCCGCCTGAAAATTCACATCTGAAAGTTCTACTAGAAATCACTTGCTCATTGTCATCAAGTTGTTCTACAATTCTATCATATGTATCACTCATTTACAAATCCTTATAAAGTCACAGTAGTGGTAATTGTACTTACACCAGCACTAATCACAGCAGCGTTCACAGTGGTAGTTGCACTGGCACTGGTAGTAACTGTAATTGCACTGGTAGTTACTAAAATATTACTGGTGTAGAATACTATACTAGATCCTGTTGAAGTTAACGTTACATTGGCTGTTACTCTTGCACCACTGATATCATATGCATCAACCGTATATGTAGTGGGAATTGTAGTACCACTGTAGTTGTAACTAGTAGCGGCCGGTGTTACCGTAATAGTAGCCGGCATACTGCCCGACAACAGATGTACACGCCCATAAGCCAACGGACCTTGATCTACCGCCCATATACGCCCTAAGCTATCTCTACCTATGCTGTTAAATTGATAGTTGTAACTAGCTGTCAAGTTCCATCCAGTCACTGCACTGTTGAAACTGTACACATAGGTATAATTGTGTGTGATGATAGCCATTAATGTTCTAGCATCATTTAACCAGCAGATATTCTTTGGTGTTGCCGGAACTGTCATGGCGCTATGGAATGTAGTCTGTGTGTAGTCGGTGCTACTAACACTGTAAGTCATAAATGTACGCTGTGCAACATTACCATCAAATATACCACCAGCACCATGGAACTGCATCAGTGTTAGATATCTGGTACCACTGAAAGTAAACGACTCGTTATAAACGATACGTTGCATACCAGTGGTAACCGATACGCTACTGGCAGTTACAGTATCTGGATACCAATATGAGTTTTGAGTGGCAATGGTAGTTGTAATAACATTACCAAATCTTGAAAATGTATCGTTTGTTTTATTCCATAAAAAATAGAAGGGGTGATATGCACCAGCGGTATCAAAATATGGAACATAGAATCCGGTCTGGCCACTAGTAACACTCGGGCTAGTATTAGGGTCTATAAAAGTTCTGCTGGCAAATTTTGGTTGGAATGTACCACCGGTCGGGGTTGTTCTTGCGCCGCCTGCACTACCACCTGTCCTACCATCAGCAGACGGGCTAGTATTAAATATTCCCGGGTTGGTAGCTGTAGTAGTACCATCATTATACTTGTAGATGTTTTGTGTGTAGTCATTACCAATGTTATTGTTTAAGAACATGGCCAAACCGTCAACACTACTTACGCCCAAGAATTGCACTGTACTAGTCCCCGACCCTGCGCCTGCGGCTGCAATAGTAGGTGCTGCGGCACTAAACATGTTAGGTAAATGCGCACCCTGGGTAAATCCCGGAACATAAGCAGTAACATGGTTATTTGCCACTAGTACCATGTTATTGGTACTGGGATTTCTGTAAACTGGAAATCCTGTATAGGCAGCTGTCTGAGTAGCATTTTGCAACGGGAAACCTGTGCTACTATCAGTGTTTGTATTAACACGACGATAATAGGTAAACAAATCACCAGCTGCTAGCAGCGTCTGCTGATTGTAGCTAATAAGCACCTGATTATTAACACCATCTGTATCATATCTGCTTTGTATAATAGGGCGTGTAGGATCCATACTAGCAAACGGTGCTTGGTCTAGGTTATTACTTTGCACTGCTTGAGTATTGAATGTAGCATGGCGAACAAAAGTCACTTCACCTTTGAGTTGCAACATGCCGCCCAAGGCTTCTGGCGCACCGGTTACTGTACTGTAGCCAAATGTGCCATAACCAGTTCCGGTGGTACTCCAACTAACGGTTCTATCAAAAAACACGCTCAAATTGGCACTGCTAAAGGCTTCATTTTGGAAATACAATTTTCCAGAACTTGGATATGGATCCTCTGTGAGTGCTGGGACTTGTACCCCGTATTTTGCTGTCCTAATTATTGCCATATTGTATAAAACTCCTAGACCTATTACTATATTTATGCTTAATTAAGCTAATTATTTATAATTAGATTTGGTTGTACTTGAGTTGTACGTAAAGTTCACTTCCGGGGCTATTAGTTGATCCTACTTGCAATATACTAATAGTTAAATAATCTCCGCTATTCATAGTAAACGGTGTAGAATACGTAGTCGTATATTGACCAGTGCTTATAGTAATAGTTGCTGCCGTAACTCCATTCTTTTTAATACTAAAAATTAAATTACTGTCTGCAGATGTAACCAAATTGGCTACAACAGACGAGATTGATAAGTTATACGGAGCGTACCATCTTCTAGATCCATCAAATACATATAAAGTGCCAGAGGTATATATATTAACAAAACTAGGGCCAGAACTACCAGTATATCCAAATGTTCCAACACTGCCAGTATAACCTAAATTACCAATAGATCCAGCGTATCCGGTTGTGCCTCGGCTTCCGGTATATCCAACTATTTGACCCGATGCAACCCAGGCCCTACCGTTATATATCCAGCTTCGATTTCCGTATGTATACGGATCGTTAGTACTTGGACTGTCAGGAAAATTTAACGGCATAATTTAATGTGTTATTCTATCGGTAACTCTGGAGTTGTATTTTCAGTCCAATTTTGTGTTTCTTCGTTCCATGTATAATATACATTATTCAATTCTGATGTTGGCATTGGAATTGGAGGATTCCAAAGGCAAGTATTCTCATCTAATATCCAACTTGGAAATGGATTTGGGGGTATAAACGCATCCCTCTCACTATCATAAGTGTATCCCAATCCTGCATAGTTTTTACGCAATGGTGTTCCACCTAATCTATGTTCACCGGCATATGTATTGTAACTAGTTTGAATCCAAATTGAAGGATCTCCGACCAAGCCGGAATTAATAAAATCTTGTTCTGCCACAATAACGTGAGTTACAATACCGTTTTCTACTTTTGCAAAATGACTCATGAAAATTCCTTAAAATAACTATATATATTTATTTGCCATCGGTGTTGAAATTTGTCAAATTAACCCCATGCACCTGCGCTCATTGAGCCTGCTGCGGACACTGGATATATGCTAAAATAACTGCCAGGTTGTGTACTATAAGCATCTAACGGATCGGCACTCAGTGTGTATCTTGGAATAAATGTACCGCCAGTGGCTACGTTCACTGTTCCCTCAATAAAACAAGCTATGTAACTGGTTGCTGATGCTATTGCACCAGTGATTACTGTGCTAGCCGCAGTTGTATTATATATTTGAAATGATTCTGCAGATGAAATATTAGTAAAACTTGTTGTCCCAACTTTATAATTTACATTATAACCAATGCTGTTTAATGTTGTTGTTCCACCAAAACTTAATGCAACAGTATGGCTGGTTGCTCCAAGTATTTTAGCAAACGAGTATTGTGCAGTGAATCTATAAGTAGTTTGTGGGTTTAGTGTTATACCCAATCCGTTTCCATCAACTCCTACACCAAACACACCTTGCGCTGTTGTAATCCGTCGACCAATATAAGGCACCTGCAATTGATAATAGAACTGTGGCAAGTAACCTGGATAGCCGTACGTAGTAGCGCCGGTGAACAGCTCAATCCAGGCGGGACTGGTATTGTTTTGTACCATAAACTTATATAGTTTATTAGTAGTAGGATTGAACCACTCGTCACCAATTTGCAACCCGGTTACAGGTTGCGTAGTCAATGTCCAATGTTTAGTATAATTTCTCGAGCTCAAGGGCCATCTCCAAGATTAGGCCTGAGCTTCCGTCCAGGACATACGTGCAAATATGTTACCCGATGAAGTACCAATGTTCTGGGCCATAACAGTAACCACGTCTGGTCCGTCTGGAAATACGCCCACATTAGCGGCAGCAACACCGCCACCTAATATACTTGTACCCATATCACGAACCAAATTCAATTCTTGCTGAGTTGTTGTAAATCCCGAACCCGTTGTGTTTAAGAAGAATCCAAAAATTGATTCGCCACCGGTAATAGTAGTTGCCGACGTATGGAAAATGTACTGTGCCAAGCTAGAACCACCTACGCTGGACCAGTTTGGTGTTGCACTACTAACTGTACCATTCAAGATCATGGTTATAAGGAACTGACCATTGGAGAAAACGTCCAACTGTCGCAAAACCATCTGCATGCGGTTTACAATTTCACGTATGCCCAATGCTGATCCAGCAACACCGTTACTGACACTAGGTGCAATACGGAAACTCATAACTGCATTATTAACACCAGTACCAATTGCCAGTGTTGTTGTCATACCTCTTGTAAACACGTACGATTTGTCATCATCAAATCTACCGTCCATGATAACCGACGTACCCCAGTGACTGATTGTACTAGCAAACAACGGAGCATGTAGGTCAACTGCAACAGGAGCAGTAGCACTATATGTATAGCTCTGTGCTGCGCCTGCCATAGGAGAAAATATCAACGATGTTGATCCATTAGACATCGGTGCTTGACTCAAAGTCACGCTGGTATTAACTACAAAGCCGACAACATAAGTGTTAGCCGGAACTGCATTGGTTGTAGAAAATACGTATTGACCAATTTGCACACCGGTGGTGCTTACACCGGTTATAACCGGAGTTGCAGTGTTAGTAGTAAATGTTAATGTTGCGCCAGCTTGTGCTCTAACAACACCAGTTAATGTACTAACTGTGTATTGTCCTGCAATATTTGCAGTACCAACACCAGCAAAATTAACATATTCATATGCTGTTGCATTACGTATTACTGCGGTGCCGCCGCCACTAGTAGGCCATCCAGCTGGTAATGTATTTACATAGATTATATTATCACTGCTACCAAGTGTTGTAGATCCATTTGCCTGTATGTTAGCTAGCTGTGTACTCTTGCTAAATGTATTTGTTTCGTATCTGGCAGGCAAGTTACCTGAACGCATATATGCTTGATAGTTTAAGTTGTTGTTAGGACTTTTGTGACAGTACATAACGTCGCCGTTTAATCCACGGAATCCCCAACGTATAAAGCCAGCTCCATACCAACTGTAGTCCAAGTACAACATCTGCATTTTGCTTAGATCAAGATTAAATCCACTAACACCAGTACCATCTGCACGATCAATATTCCATTGACTTTGTGGTACTTTGTAGTCAATAGTTTTACTAATTACTGCTGCGGTCAAGTTAACAGTACCACGATATGCCGGTTGAATTGTCAATGCTGCATCACTGGTAATTGTTTCTACTTTGTAACTCATACCTTTAATGACTACAAAATCGCCGGGTACAAGTTGCTTACTAAAAATAGGGCTCACACCATTAAGGGTAATACCCGACACACTGTTACTACCAGCAGCAACACTTATCCATCCGTTAATTTGATATGTACTGCTGCGACGTACTGCATATATAGTCTGACCGTCATATTCAAAAAATACACCATTTTGGTTATCATACATGCCCACTCGAGTGTTGGCTCCATACCAATTGGTAATACTCAAATAAGGCAAGCCAGTGGCTACAGCTACTGACGGGGTCGAGCCAGCAGCATCAAGTCTGTTGGTGGCTATATAGGTAAATTTGTAAGGATCTAGTACTGTTGCAACCGTATATATGCCATTATAGGCCGCTTGATCGCATCCGGTCATTGCAATGGTAATACCAGGATTAATGTTGTGCTGTACTTTAGTAACTACTGTAACCGTTGCACCAACTGCGGCGACAGCGTCTAAATTTAAACTTGGTTTAAGCAAAGTACCAGTACTCATCTGAATGCCTTTACCGCTCTGGTAACGGAAGTAACGTCGTGTTTGACGTATTAACTGTTGGTTGTGACTGATAGCATTAGTACTAAATGTAACACCACCGTCAAACGAACGATGTAAGAAGTTACCCTGTGGACGAACGTATAGTGTAGCACTACCATATCCAATTGTACCAGTTGGTGTACTAATTACATTATAGGTAAACACTGTTGGACTTGACACAGTGGCCACAGTCCAAGAACCATTTGGAGGGAATGTAGTGGCTGTCAATCCAATAATACCAATTTCATTACCAAGTAATAAACCATGCGGAACGCTACATGTAACAGTAATTACAGTACCACTGAATGTTACTGTGCTCAAACCAATTGCAGCACCAGTAAACACATAACCACGATAAATGTTAGTGGTATTAGCGTTGTTGATTGATCCAGTGGTGCCCGGATATGCAATTCTGGCTGTATAAGTAAAAGCACTACCACTGCTAGCATCAACCATGAACAAGCCATCTGCACCAGCCCAGGTAGTATCTTGCATAAACACCGGAGTACCAACACCGGGGTTGGCAGTCGACGCCACCGAAACTGTACGGCTCAAGTTAGTAGCAGTAATATCAGTGTAGGCAAGTTGATCATATGTATTATAATATGCAAACGGACGATTATTTATTAGGGAAATACTTTCCCACTTAGTGGTCTGTGTTGAATATTCAAAGTCAGTGTCAATTAATGCTTGTGGTTGACTTATGCGCAGTTTGTTAACTGGATCCATTAAAATTTCCATAGGTTGGAAAGTTTCGTTGGATTCTTCAACCAGGATAGCAATCTTATCAGTACTTTGCATAACACTGGTAGTGTCATACTTCAATACAATACTAGTAGTCGGTACGTTATTAGTTATTATGCTAACAAAACTTACCAATGTATAAGTAGGGTCACTGAAATTAAACAGTACGGTATTTCTGGTGGTGTTAGTGATCAGTAGCAGTTGCTCTTGACGCAGGTAACGGTTGATCACGATAGTCTTGGTAGACGGGGTGAACGTGTAATATTCTGGTGTTATGTGTTTTGCCATTTTTGTTTAATCTCCAAATGCTATCAAGTTGACTGAGTAACTTGCAGTTCTGCGCTGTACGTATGTGCCAATTGTAACTACAGTAACCATAGCGCGGTCGCCCAATTCTGGTGGGTTATATATGATAAGGTTGCCATCTGTTGTTACTCGGTAATCTCCGTTTATATCGTATTCTACGCTCCAAGGCAGGGTACGCTCTGCTATATAAGGACGTAAAATTTGCCCATTTATGCTCACCTGTACTTGTCTTGAATCTGTCACTGTATTTATGGACACTTCGTCGACACTCAAGGGAAAGATCTGAGTGCTACTGTTAAACGAGCCGCTGATGTCATCGCATATTGCGGGCAGCGTATATGTTGCTTGTAAATCCGTTAAAACTCTAGTTAGTGCCATTTTTGTTCCATTATTAGTATTTATTAAGAAACCATCTTGCTTGGTGGAGTGAATGCACCGGTGTATCTGGCCACGCTCTTGGTTACACGTAAATCATCAATGTAACCGTTGAAATAGTTGGATATTGTTGCACCGCCGCTGTAGCCGGCTCCGATATTCACTATGCTTGCACTTATATATGCGGTAGTATCAGCCCATGGGGTTCCAGCTACTACACCATTTATATACAAAGTAGTGGTATTAACATAACGAACTAGAGCAATATGATACCATGTATTAATAGCAATTGCGCTGGCTGCGCTGGTAATCCTGTCTGCTGTGCTGACATAATATCTAACAGTTCCATCACTGCTTAAATAGATAAGATGATACGCCCCGTTAGTTGATGCCGGTCTGGTGTCAAATAACTGTGCAGAAGTACCCGGTAGTGCTGCGGCACGCATCCAAAATTCGATAGTAAAATCGGATACAGCACCAAAGTTAAACTTGACATCCGAGTAGGGTACTGTTAGGTAGTTACTAGATCCGTTAAAATAAACAGATCCTGTGCCATACCGGTAAACTGAGTTGACTACTTGTGCTGCGCCTGCTACACTTCTGATCGCGCTCCTCGACGAGGGATCGTTAATAGCAGAAGTTACAGTATTGCCAATTAATAATGCAGTATTTGCAACCGTAGTCGGAGGGGCCGCAGGTGGTGTAAATGCACTGGTGTACAGTGCAGTACCGTTGACTAATCGAATACCGCCTATATAGCCATTGAAAAATAGTGTATTGCTACCAGTTTGACGACCAATACTGCCGCCTGTGGTGGTACCCGCAACACCAAAACTGTCAGCTATTGTACCTTGGGCATAGACTGCTCCGTTAACATATATAGTTATTTGGTTTGTGCCGGTCCCGGTACGAACTACAGCCACATGATAAAATTGATTTGGTAATAGTGCAACAGTTCCGGTTACATATACTGTGGTACTAACACCGGTAGCATAACCAAATTGTAAAAGTCCAGTTGCACTAAATCCCAGCTGCCATTGCCCAGTTTGGAATGCTGCTGCAATACCAATAAAGTTGTCAATTAATTTAGGCTGTGCAGTTAGTAGACCAAAAGAATAAAACCAACATTCTAATGTAAAATTGCTTATGCCCAATACCAACGAGCTAGCCGGTAAATTTAAATAATCTGCGGTACCATTTAGTACCACAGTTCCGCCGTATGCAGAATTTGACCAGCTGCCAGCTGGTGGATATGGTGAAAAGTTTTCAACAGTGGGTGTACCTGCCCTGGTTAATGTTCTAGCATAAACTGATCGATCCACTGCATAGCTATCTTTTAAAGTTAATAAACTAGTACCAGCTGCAAACGGACTTGCCGTCGACACTGTAGCCAAATTATTGACCATTGCATATGCATTAACACTAGAATCTACAACAGTAGCATTACCAGCAGCGAGCAAATTGGTAATACCAGTACCAAACGGATTAACAAGTGCCGTGGTAGTTGGTGGCCCTACATTGGTTAAAGTAAATGCATAAGGTCCAGAATCAGTGAGAGTGCTAGATCTTGCTGCAAGTAAATTAGTATAACCAAAAGGAACAGATGATCCGCCACTGTTAAAAGCAGGATTGCCAGTGGCAGTTATTGAAATGGCATTGGTACTATTATCAATTGCAGTAGCTGATTGTGCAGTTAAAAATATAGTATTAGCGATAGCAGTTAATGATGTTGTTGGCGGTAGGAAATTAACTGTAGTATATAGTGCAACACCACTTAGAATTCTAAGATTACTTATGTAGCCGATAAACGGAAACGGATTAGAATCTGCGTATCTACTACCCAATCGAACAGTGTCGGACAAATTAGAAAATGTAGAAGTCATTGAGCTGATAAACGTACCATTGACAAAAGCAAATAATCTATTAGATTGCATGGTTAATACAACATGTGTCCAAGTACTAGTCGGTAATGTCCACGAAATAAAATTTACACCTGCGCTATTTGCATTAGCAATACCGGCACCGTTACGTGCAAGTATAAATCCTGATGTTGTTTGAGTTGTACTAGTTACAATACCTGCTAGACTATCAGCTGCAGGGTCAACCCATACCCAACACTCTACTGTAAAGTCGCCGGTGCCTATAACAAAACTATTACTAGTAGCAGTCAAGTAACTGCTACCATTGAAATATACGCTATAAGGAACAACGGGTTGTGTTATTGTTGTTAGTCCTACAGTAGGAACAGTAAAAGCAATAGATTGATATATTGCTGCACCTTTTGTTATTCGAAGATTTGTCAAATAACCTGCCCAAGACGATACAGTTGTTGCGCTCCATGAGCCAATTGCCGTCAATCCAGCTGAATAGTTGTCAAGATTGGCAGCACTTGCCATTGCTTGGCCATTGATATATATTGTTATTATTCCACTAGCTCTTACCGCAGCTACATGTGCCCATGTATTAATTGTTATAGTATTAGTAGGAGTAGTAATTAATAATATATTATTAACCGAGTAAAATACAACTGCGCCAGTTGCATTGTTAACACCAATCCGATATGTACCTGCACCCGACCCAGTTCCAACAAAATAAGTTGGCCCAGTGGTTGTTGTATAATAGATCCATGCTTCAATGGTGAAATCCCCGGTACCCATTTGTAATGCTACATTGTCTGGTACTGTTGAATATGCTGGTAAAGAATTAAGTGCTGGCGCTATGTCGGCAGATACAACAAGGTTGGTATTAGTCACAGTTAGACTATAGCCCCCGGTATCGGTGATATATCCTGCTGTACCGTTTAATAGCAATGACGTATAACTCAAATTTGGTATTGCCGCAGAAGGATTGCCATTCTGATTAGCAATTTGTGTACTAGTCAATTGGCCTGTGGAAACAACAAAATTGCTGGTATATACAGCTAGACCTTTAACAATACGGAAATTAGAAATATAACCTGCAAAGGGAAGAAGATTGCCGTCGGAATTAGCACCAATCGTTAATAAATTATTACCAGTATTACTCATAACGGCAGCCAGAGATACAGGAGTTTGTGATACCCCATTTACATATGCAGTTATTGTATTTCCGTTACGCACTAATGCAAAATGATACCAAGTAGATATCACAAAGGTGCCAATTATGGTTTGTGCTGCCGCTGCGCCGGATCCACCGTTGCCCAAGGTCCATGTTCCAGTTCCGGCATTGATATTAAAAATATATGAAGGATTCACGGTGCCAGTTGCGCCACCTTTTCCAAATATTACACGATTAGATGCAACACTGGTAAGATAAAACCAAGTCTCTATGGTCCAATTTAGAGCACCGGTTGCTAAATCTAAAGCATCGCCTGTAGTTCCTGTAATAGATATATACTGGGTTGTACCATTGAAACTTAAACTACTTGCTAGCAGTGCAAAATTAGTACTATAATTAGTTGTAACATTGGAAATTGCTGTAGTTGATGGAGTAAAGTTTGCTGTGTACAGGGCTTGTCCATTTGTTACACGTAGGTTAGAAATATGTCCAGTGAATTTGCCACCTGTGCCTGACCACCCACCAATGACTGTAGTATTAGCTGTGGTTCCCCATGTTCCAGTCTGGGCAATAGTACCAACATTATTTCCTGCCAGGTATACTGTTACCGTATTTGATCGATTTACAAAAGCTATGTGTGTCCAAGTATTTAAACTTGGTGTTGTTGCTGTTACTGTTTGATAGCTAAGGCCATTTCTTGCTGCTACAATATATCCAGCATTAGTAATACCCCAAGTTTGATAACTAGTAACTCCCACATTACCACTAATAATATTAACTGAGGTAGCGTATGTAATACCAGTTGCAACAGCGGTCATGTAGATCCATGCTTCGACTGTGTAGTCACTAGTTAATGTTGTTACTACTGCCAATGGCGCTGCCAAATAAGAAGTAGTACCATTGAATAATACACTGTATGTGCCGGTGCCTGCCACAGTGGTTAGTGGCGCAATTGGTTGTACTGTAGACTGGACACCTTTATCAATTTGTAAATTAGATATGTATCCCGAAAAATATGCAGTACCAGCCGGATTTCTACCAATATTTAATGTGTTAGTCGGCGCCGCAGTATTGTACACAAACGATGGTAAGCTACTTGAGCCAGCTGCTAGACCGTTAATATAAAAACCAACTGTTTTTGTATTAGCTGTAAAAGTAACCGCTATGTAGTTCCACTGGTTTAATACTACTACCGGATTTGAATTAAATGCCGGGTTGGTAACGGCGCTACCAGTGGCATTAAAGAACACCACGGACATGCTGCCAGTTACACCACCATAGGTGGTATTGTTAAGTTCAATACTGATCCCAGTTTGACCGGCCACATTGGTTGTGGCTAGCGGAACCATTAGTGATGAGCTTCTTGGATATATCCAAAATCTCACAGTCCAATCTTCAATACCATTGTGTAAGAATGCCCACTCGATGGCAGTGCTCGCTGTGTAGTAGTCAGTGGATCCGTTGAATTGATAACTCCAACCAGTTACAAACGGATTCACTGCGCCTTGTGTAGCAGTACCTGCTCTAACAATTAAATAGTTATTAAAGCTGTTGTCCGAGAAGAAATTGTTATTATTTGATACGTTGTACTGACTGGTCAATACACTGGTACCGGCATAGGCAGTAAATGGATTGTTCACGCTAACGCCGGTTACACCTTGGTTGGTAATAGCAATAGCGCCGCCGCTGGTGTCAACAATAGTTCTAGACTGAGCTATTAGCAAGCTGGTGGTACTGGTGAATGGATTAACTGCAATACTGGTTACTGTACCGGTATTGGTGATGGACACTGGCAGTGTACTATTGTCTACAATGGTTGCCGCTTGCGCAGTTAATACTATTACATAAGCTGGAATTTGTGTGGAGTCGGTAGCAATTGAAATGCCACCAACATTAGTTATTGCTGCTGAATTTGCACTATTATCTATAATAGTATTATTTTGCAAAGTTAACAAGCTGGCCTGTGTTCCAGTCACGGCAGCAATATTACTGCTGGCATTTTGTATAGTAGATAATTGAATGGTAGGTGGTGTAAAGTTGCCAGTGTAGACTGCGACATCTTTTACAATTCTGAAATTACTAATATAGCCATTCCAGAATTGGTCGCCCGATGCACCATCTGATTTACCGATATACCCTGGAGCAGTAGTATGTGAAATAGTTCCAGCATAGGTATAGACTGTACCGCCCACACCATTTTGATATATCCTAAATGAACTGCCACTTCTAACCAATGCTACATGGTACCAAGTGTTTGTTGTTAGTGCTGGTAAACCAAAATCAAGATTAGAATCAATTGCCCATGATGTACCAGATGAACTAGCAATTTGCATGACTAATTTATTTGTGGTATTAAGTACACGAAATATTACACCAATGTATTGTAGTAATTCTCTCTTACCAAATATACCGTTTTGACCGTTTAATACAGTAGTATATACCCATGCTTCAATAGTAAAATCACCAGTACTAAGATTAATTGCAGTTGAATGTGGTACAGTCAAATACTGTGTACTACCATTAAAACTTGCATAGTAATATTTTGGTGGTAAGGTTGGTGTTAGTAAAGATGCTGTTGTGCCGCCAACGTTGGTGATTGTGTTTACATATGCACTTGCATCTGTTATAGCTGCGCCTTGTAATGTTAACATGCTGGTTTGCAATCCGGTGATAGCTGCTATGTTACTACTAGAACTTTGTGTAGTTGCCAGTGGCAAGGTTGGTACTGTAAAGTTGCCAGTGTATACTGCTACTCCTTTAACTACACGTAAATTAGTAATATAACCATTAAAAATGTAGCCAGGTGATAATGGAACATTACCATCTGTACCAATTATTGGTCTATTAGTGCCGTTTAACCAATTTGTAGTACTGGTGCCGCTAGAGGATTGTACACCATTGATATATGTAGTCTGAGTTGTACCACTCCTACAAATCGCAATGTGATACCAAGTGTTAAGAGAAATTGTACCGTTAAAAATTTCACCAGCAGGACCTACACCAAAACATACATGACTAGCACCGCTACCGGTTCCAGCCGGTCGAGAATCATATAACCATCCATTAGTTGCAGAACGAGCATTTTGATATATCCACATTTCAATTGTGAAATCACCAGTGCCAAAAGCAAATTGCGAATTGGTTCCTGGTACATATAGATATTGTGTCAAACCATTGAACACTCCACTGTACGCGGCGGCATAGTTGATAGCAGCAGATGGTAATCCATTTTGATTGGCTGTTTGTACGTTAGTCAACGAGGCTGTAGCTGGCGTAAACGTAGTAGTGTAAACTGCTATGCTTTTAACAAGCCTGAAATTGCTTATATAGCCAGTGAATGGTTGTGTACCTGCGCTGGATGCTCCAATGGATATGGTATTTGTTGCAGCATAAAGACTGGGTGTACCACTTGAATATGTCACAACCGAAGTACCATTTAGGTATAGGGTAAATATATCGCCATTTCTGACAAACGCCAGGTGATTCCATTGATTTAACGCTATAACCGAGCTTGATACACTATCTGTTAGTACTGTCGACCCGTCAACGGATAACAAAAATCTAGCAAACCCACTGACATTATTACTGGTCATGACAACCCAAGACAGAGTTGTACCGCCAGTAGATCCAGACCATTGTCCAAAAAATATATTTTGTGCTGTCCAAGCTATAGATCTATAAACCCAAGCTTCGGCAGTAAAATTATCTGTACCAAATTGGAATGTTGTACTAGTAGGAATTGTCAAATAGTTACTACCACTAAACGAATAGCTGTAGGATGCTGAGCCGGCACCAACAATGGCCCGTGATGGTACACCATTTTGATTAGCTGTCTGTGATGATGTCAATGCTGTAGTAGCGGGCGTAAAGTTGGCTGTGTAAATGGCCACACCTTTTACCAATCTCATGTTGCTAATATAGCCAGGGAAATAGTAAGTAGTACCTTGGCCATCAAGTCCAAAGCCCACCGACAATAGCGCAGTGGACGCTGTGATACTAGCCGGGGCTGCAACCGAACTAACCAACGACCCATTGAGATAAACATTAGAGTTTGCAGTTGATTTGACCCATGCTACATGGTACCAGGTATTGGCTGCAATTACACTAGACGGCGATGATTGAAATAGTGTAGTGTTATAATCTACACGTATGTTGCCACTCATTGTACGCATCTGGAATGCTTTACCACCGGCAGTGGTCCACAAACTCACAATGCTTGCATTGGCTCTAGTTATATCTGTAACATATATCCAAGTTTCAACTGTAAACTCAGCTGCGCCAAATACATACCCGGTATTATTTGGCGCAGTCAAATATTGGTTAACACCATTCAAATACACACTGTAATTTTTTACCACTGGCTGATCAATTGCAGTAATATTAGTTCCAGATGCTTGTGTTGATGTCAGTGATGACGTAGACGGCGTAAAATTACCAGTATAGACCGCAATGCCTAATACTTTACGGAAGTTGCTAATATAGCCGGTCCAATATAAACCCGGTGTGGTTCCTGCACCACTACCAATTGACAATGGTGCCACATTAGTATGTACATTTCCTGCAACTGTTGCAGTACCGCTTATATTACCATTGACCCATACCGACCACGTATTACTGGATTTAGTAACTGCTACGTGATTCCATAGTCCGGCCTTAATAGACGCATTTGATGTAATCGCCACCGTCCAAGTTGCACCATCTGTACTGGCATTGAATACTGGTGCCAGTGTACTTGCAAATGCCAATTGGTAACCAGAAAATAATGCTGTTGTGCCACGCTTGGCAAATACAGCTCCAGTAGGAGTAGTCAGCGTAGTCCATATCCAAGCTTCTAGTGTAGTATTCAATACTCCAATATTAAACTCAGGTGCATCTGCAATGGTAAAGTAATCTGTAGTACCGTTAAAATAAGTTGAACCCAGTGTAGCATTATCGCCAGACAATGTTAACGCACTAGCAAACGGCGCACGAGCTTGAGTGGGTCTGATGGCAGCATTGGTATTTGTTAAAGTTAAATTATTTCCAGAATTGTCAACAAACGTGCTATTCTGCAATGCTAATAATTTAGTTTGACCGGCTGTGATTGCAGCTGACGGAAATCCGTTTACGTTTAAATCTTGTACGGCTGTCAACGGCACAGTTGATGGTGTAAAGTTGCCAGTGACAATTACCAGCGTGCCTTTAACTACACGAATGTTGGTAATGTATCCAACGAATGGTCTGCTGGGTCCATTTATCCAAGCACCTATATAGGTTTGGAAGCTGGCAGACCAGTTGACTGATACAGTTGACACTGCTACCGAACCGCTGAGTCCGGCGGTCCTATACAACGACAATGTGGTACCTGTGCGTATTAATCGATAATAGTACCAAATATTTGGTGATAGTACACCTGCAGATTCTGTGATAGTATAAGCAGTAACTCCTGAATATATGGTTGCAGTCATTGCAGCATTATTCATTTCAAGTACGATGCCTTCGTCTGCATTGCTAGCGATTGTGCTATTTGAAATGGAGAATACTCGCTGTAGTCCAACTACGGTAGTTGGATATATCCAAAGATCTACTGCAAAGTCGCCAGCACCGACTTGGAAGGCAGCGTTATTTGCCACCTGTAGATACTGTATGTTTAGACTTTGATCTGTGGTCAGCGTATTAGGAAAACTTCTGCCTGGTCCCCATATTATACGTACTGCGCCTTGGCCTCCATAACCACCTATAGGTGCTTGGCCGCTGTTATCACTGCCACCACCACCGCCACCACCAAAATCGCCGCCAGGATTATATCCCAGTGTAGTTATGCCGCCGGGTGCTCCTACTGCCCAACCACGGGCGCCGCCACCATTGCCAGTACCGAATGGTGTTGTTAATCTATAGATAACTCCGGTATTGGTTATGGTGTTAGGTGTTGTGCTCAAATCAGTTATGTATGCCGCACTGTTTGCAGACAACAATAATAGCGATGTTGCACTGGCACTGGCAATTGCTTGAATGTTAAGTATTGGGTTACCAGTCTGGGTAGCAGTCAGTGGCGCAGTGGGTGGTGTGAAGTTGCCTGTATAGACTGCAACACCTTTGACTATACGTGCATTAGTTATGTATCCAGAAAAGACGTTACTAGAATCATTTGTTTGTCTACCAATTGATATTCCACCAGTGGTACCAAAGGCTTGGGTCAATGCTCCTGGGCTGGTTGCTGCAAGCACGCCGTTTACATAAATTTTTAAGTTTCCAACGGCAGAGCCCGAACGAACCACAGCAATATGATACCAAGAGTTTATAGTCACTGCCGATGCTGCTGTGCCAAAAAAGGTAGCAGCGGAGGCGGCAGTGGCATAACCAAGAGCAACTGCTCCAGTAGTTAACAATTGAAGTTGGCATTGGCCAACGATGTATGATCCGGATGCATTGCTAAATAGATCAATAGTTTGTTGAGTAGCAGCCAAACTTCTTGTATATATCCAACATTCTATGGTGAAATCACCAGTTCCAAAACTAAATGCTGCATTGGCAGGCACAGTCAAATAACTACTAGAACCATTGAAAAATAGGGCGCCACCAGGTGCATAGTCGGCCGATCCACCAAAAGTTTCTTGGTTTAGCCCAGGTGCTGCATTACCACTGGTTCCTTGCCCAAGTACGCCAACACCGCCGCCACCGGTGCCGATGGGGTAAGGTGCATTGCCAGCATAATACCCCAAGCCGCCGCCAGCGCCTCCGCCTGTACCTGCTGTAGTAACGTTACCAGTTGGCCCAAACATGCCGTTACCGCCTGCACCAGTGTATCCACCACCTCCGCCCCCGCCGGCAGTAGCGAATGTGGCTCCAGTGGCTGTTGTTCCGCCAGTACCACCGAGGCCGCCGCCATCACCGAGAAATGATCCGCCAGCGCCGCCGGTGTTATTAATGGCGCCGCTGCCGCCAACACCTAAAACAGTTGTTCTATTAATGAAGTAACTGTCGCCGCCGGCACCACCTATGCTCACACCACCGCTGCCTAATGAACTTGGGCCACCAATCCCTCTTGAACCAACAACAACAGTATAACTGGTTCCTGGTGTTACTGAGATGTTATTTCGCCATCCCAGGCCACCCCCGCCACCGCCCTCGCCACCAGAGTAGCCATTGTGTCCACTCCAGCCTGAGTTGCCACCGCCACCTGCACCAACGGCTACCGCCGACACACTGGTAACACCCGCAGGGCATACCCAAGTTGCATTGCTGGTAAACAATTGTTGATAAACCAAATTGGCAGTTACTAGACTACCACCAGCGTCCACAGGTGTTAGTGTGCTGTAGGTGATTGGATACGTTGCTGGGTTGAGCACTGTAAATGCATTGGCACTGGAATCTGTGATATAGGTTGGCGCAGAAGTTACATTTAGTAATAGCGATGTTCCTGTTACATTGGCAGCCAGGGTAGTTGGCACTGATGCTCCATATAGTGCAACACCGTTGACAAATCTAAAGTTATTAATGTATCCATTAAAGAATTGACCAGTGTTGCTATTTCCAATCATTAGCACGTTGTCTGTCCAGCTGACTGTTTGAGTTGCACTATTTGTTAATGTGCCATTCATCCAACAGGCATGTACATTTGCACGTCTGGTATAAGCGACATGCATCCAACTGTTAGTTGGTATGCTTCCAGCCGACCCCGGAAGTCCAGCACTTGGTGGTACTACCCAATTACTACTGTTACTACGTATACCCATGCCATTAGCGTTACTGATAAACCAGTGCCACCCAGCATTACTACCACCTGCGGTTGTGCTGGCAATTGCTTCAGTTGCCGTACCGGGTGTGCTAATATATATCCAGCATTCTGCTGTAAAATCTCCCACTCCGGTGGCAAAAGCAGCAGAGTTTGCGGCTGTTGTTAATTGAGCAGCACCACCAAAATAGACTGGATAGTTAAGACCAGTAGTTGGCAAGAATGGATTGTTTAAATCTGGGCGAGCAGAGCCAGCTGGGACAACGGTTAGTGCGTTTGAACTAGCATCGGTATTGTATACTGGTGCTGTGGTATCAGCTTGTATTTCTAAAATAACACTTTTTCTATAGGGATCATTTGTGGTCCAAGTATCTGCACCTGTATATTTGGCAGTGTCGGCCGTGGACCAAACTCCACCATCTGCTGGATATATTGTAGTTGAAGTTATTAGTCCACCTGGGAATTTTTTTGCCATTATTGATCCATTTTACACAACAAACGCCGCGCTGGTAGTAAATGCATGATAAACATAACCGCCACTAATACTTATATTTCCTCCAGTGGCCGCGGCCGCAGAACCAGGATATCTGACAACAACTAGTCCACTACCGCCTGCACCTGGAACATTATCATAGTAGCTACCGCCACCGCCCCCTCCCGAATTTGCAATACCATTTGTTGCTGCCACAGCATTGAGAACACTACCACCGCGGCCGCCGCCGCCAAGACCAGCGGCTGTAATTGGGGATAATGTAGAGTATGTGACAGAACCAACGTTGGTTATAGTATATCCAAAGGCACCAGTATCAGTAAATGCAGCAGCCGATGATGAGGCTGTTAATAATACAGAAGTAGTGCCACTTGTAACTGCGGCAACATTACTGCCACCAAAAGGATTAGCAGCTTGCACCGCAGTCAATGGGCCCGCCGGCGGGGTAAAATCGCCAGTGTATACTGCTATACCATTTACCATTCTAAAATTGGTAATGTAACCATAGAACGGATATGTGTAACTTGATGTAGCACCACGTCCAATCTGTAATATAGTCCGAGATGTCCAAGCCGGTACTGTTCCAGTGGCAATCTGTACACCATTAACAAATAATCGAGCAGTAGTACCCGATCTTGAAAATGCCACGTGATACCAAGTCAATGTTGAGAAAGTGTATCCAGCAGAGACAAAATATAGTGTATTGTTAACTGCTTTATAAACAACAGTTAACCCACCGGGTTGAAAGTAAAATTGCCACGTGGCACTACTAGCACCATCGCCTTCGGCTGCAATTGCAGATGCCCGGATGTACTGATTTGCGTTTGCTGGGTCTGGCATTGTAGTTATATACATCCAAGCTTCAACTGTATGGTCACTGCTGACCCAGCCTCCTGCATTGGTTGCACTTAGATAGTTGCTGCCATTGAATAATAGTGCTCCAGACTGGCCCCCACCTAATCCATTAGTAACTGTGGCTCCAGCAGCACCACCACCGCCACCACTGGCATATGTATTTCCATCAAACCAAGTATATCCAACTCCGCCCTGACCTGATGCAGTTGTAATTCCAAGCCCGCCAACTCCGCCGGCGCCGCCGCCGCCACTGGAATATGTAGCTGCACCACCGGCGCCGCCTGCAAAGCCTAGTCCGCCGCTGGCAGATGATGGTTGATTAGCGGCACCTGCGCCAATGCCCGACATGCCTCCACCAGACCCTCCAGCCAGTAATGCTTGCGGAACTCCAGTGCCCGTGGTGTAACTGCCGCCGCCTTGTCCTCCACCTAATGCAGTAAATCCATTAAATGTTGAACTTAATCCAGTGGATAGCGCAGCAGTACTATTACCACTGTTTAAAACAATTGCCGGCCCGCCTGCACCTATAGTAACTGTATATGATCCGGTTGATGTAATGAATCCAGTTTTGACCACAACACCGCCGGCACCGCCACCACCGCCTTGCCAAGCTAGAGCAGCATCACCTGTACCCCCTCCGCCACCGCCACCAACTATAATATAGTCAATTGACAATTGTCCCGGACCTGGCCAGACACCTGCTTGTTTATTTTGCATCTGCTGCGACAATGTCCAAAATCCGCTACCATTGATATTGGTAGGATTATAATTCGATCCTGAAATTATTCCGCCAGGATATCTCTTGCTCATACTAGCTGATTTCCTCGTAGCTAACTGTGACTACTAGTGCGCTGGCTGTTGGGGTTACCGCAGTAATGCTAGTATTTTCTTCTAAATAGTATTGGCTACTTTTATCAATAACGTTTAGTGTACTCTTAGACGGTACACTCACGTTTGCCACAATAGGAAAAGCTGTCGATCCGTTATAGTAACTTACTGTAACTTCCGCTGCTGTTGAAGTGTTAGTGTTAGCTACGTTGAGTACGTTTATTTTAAAAACTTTTCCTGAACTAGCACCATTGGTTAATACTGTTGTTACTGTTGTACTAGTAAGTGATGTTCCGGTTGTTTTTCCTGTAATTGTTGCTACATTAATTATATTTGGTGCTGCCATATTGTTATCCTCCGAATACTATTGTCATTGCAATAGATTTTCCTGCCGAAATTCCGCCTGAGCTGCCAGTGTATCCTGCGCCGCCGCTACCTGCATATCCCACGCTACCAGAATATCCAGTCTGTCCTAAATCAAATATTTGAAATACCCCCACCATACTACTGTATGTGTATGACACATAATACAGTGTAGCAGGTGCATCATACGGAACTGTAAATGTTACTCTAGAATTTGATCCGCCATTATTAGTTACGCCCGAATTATAATAATTGTCGGCACCGGTAGTACCAATGGTTTTAATAATAAATCCTTCGGATCCAACATCAAAATAGTAGGTGTATCCACGGGCCAATGTAATTGTAGGATCGCTTACTCCATTAATTACAAAAGCCGATGTAGTAGGCGATGTCACTGTATAGGTAACTGCACCAGTAATACCTTGACTACCAGTGTAGCCGATTACTGTGCTTGACGATCCAGTATAGCCAATGCCTGTACTACCAGTATAGCCCAAACTTCCTGTGCTACCAACGTAACCAGTGTCACCTTGAATTGCACCAGGCAATTCTCTTATGTGTATAACTACCCCGGGGCTAACGGTTCCTACCATGGTTAGCGTCGAGCCCAAGATTGCGTAATCAGTTACAGGACGTTGAACTACACCGTTGGCCATAACCAACACACTGTCGTTGGTTACGCCATTGCTGACTGTAAATGTATTGCCGCCGCTACTGGTATACAACCGTGTCAAGAACGGTGTATATGCTGGACCATATACCTGAGTAGTAATTTCAATTGCTGCTGCAACAGGCGGTGCTTCGCTGAATGTAATTACGTTATCTAATAATGTATACGAACTCTTTAATTGTATTACACCGTTTAAGTTAATAGTAGTATTGTTTATGTTTCTTGGTATAACACTTAATGCAAATGCCACAGTAGCACCGTCACCAGTGAAGCCATCAAGTATACCAGTATAACTAAGTTGGCCGATACTACCGGTGTAACCTGCACCAGTGCTACCAGTATAACCAGCCACTGTACTAGCTGAACCGGCATAGCCTATACTACCAGTGTAGCCTTGTACATTACTCATTGAGCCGGTGTAACCAGTTTGTCCCAAGAAACCACTAGCAGCAGCTTCTATCCATTGAACACTATTGCCTTCATCGGTATATGTAAACAATATGCCAACAGATGTATCAAACCATCTATCACCTACTTCTGGGCTCGATGGTAATACATCTGTGTAATAGAAAGTTCCGCCAGTGCCTGCGCCGCCGCCTGTACCACCACTACTATATGCTGTTCCGTTTGCCCAAAACACTCCACCGGTGGTTACTAAACGGCCGCCTGCATATAAATTGCCGGATAATCCTATGCCGCCGGATACTTGCAATGCACCAGTTGTAGTACTAATAGATGAGCTAACATTTGATATAATAATTTCATTAGTGCCATCAAAGCTACCACCTGTGCTGCCGCTACTAAATGCTGTTCCGTTTGCCCAAAATATGCCGTCGGTGGTAACAAATCTGCCAGTGGTAGTAATATTTCCGCTGGCAACAATAGCATTAGCAATTTCTGTATTAGTTACTGTTTCGTAGTTTAATGTAGTAATGTTACCAGTTACTACTAAATTGCCACCAATATATAAGTTACCCGAGATTCCGGCGCCGCCCGATACTTGTAATGCACCGGTTGCAGTACTAGTAGAAGGATCAGTATTTGATGTTATTATAGCCTGTGTAGTTGTGCCAGAGAAAGTGCCAGTATTGCCAATTGATCCGGTATACCCTGTAGGGCCACTCGCACCAATTGATCCAGTGTAACCAGTAGGGCCACTTGCACCAATTGATCCAGTATAACCAGTAGGGCCACTTGCACCAAATGATCCAGTGTAACCAGTAGGGCCACTTGCACCAAATGATCCAGTATAGCCTGTGGGTCCGCTTGCGCCAATTGATCCGGTATCACCGGTAGGGCCTGTAGCGCCAATTGATCCGGTATCACCGGTAGGGCCTGTAGCGCCAATTGATCCGGTATCACCGGTAGGGCCTGTAGCGCCAATTGATCCAGTGTATCCGGTTGGGCCTGTAGCGCCAAATGATCCTGTATAGCCAGTGGGACCTGTTGATCCGGGGGCGCCGGCTGACCCGCCGGTACCAGCCGAACCGCTATAGCCAATTGGCCCCGAACTAGTAAAACTTGTACCATTGGCCCAGAATATTCCGTTAGTTGTTACTACACTTTCGCCAATATATACATTACCGGCAATACCTGCGCCGCCTGAAATTTGCAAAGCACCTGACGTGGTGCTAGTAGATGGTGTAGTGTTGCTGGTAACTATTGCTAGTGTAGTTGTTCCTGTAAATGTGCCAGTTGATCCAACATACCCAGTTGAACCAGTGTATCCTAAATCGCCGCGATCACCAGTTCTAGCAAAGGTAACAATTACAGCTTTACCATTAGTAAATGACCCAGGGCCCGACAGATAAGATATCGGAACATGGAAATGATTATGTGTGGGTGTACCTTCTTCTGTATGATTACCAATAATTGCAAACATTGCATAGTTTGCATTATTTCCGGATTCTACTACAGTAAAATGTCCTTTAATACTCGAAGTTGAATCATCTATAGTGTTTAGAAAAACATAAGTTGATGCACCTGTTGCATCAAAAAAGTTTATATATAATACTGTAGCAGATGATAGTGTATAACTATCAAATTCAATATTTCCAGATGTGGGGTCAGTTGAAGTAATGTCAGTGCTAAATGTGTATGCAAATGCTTCGCCGCCAAATGAGCCTGCATCACCTTTGGATCCAGCATAACCCACTGATCCAGTATAACCCTTACTTCCAGTATATCCCAATGCACCGCTTGCGCCCTTGGGACCTTGCCCACCTTGTATAGCATCTTGTATAGCTATATAGTCAAGCTGTGTTTGGTGTACTGCATTACCTGTATTGGTATGGTACAGTCTAACTGTAACATCACCAGTCATTGATACGTAATTGGTGCTGTCTAATACTTCTAATGCAAACTGAGAAAATCCTGCAAGTCCACTATACGATCCAACATTGTCCCATACTGAAGTTAAATTGTTATATACCTGAGTGTAGATTGTATGACCAGAATTTTGAGTGTAATTAATATTCAATGCAACACGATTAAACTTAACTACCCCAGTGAATCCAACTGTTATTATCCACGCCGGGCCTGCATGTGTACCGTCTGTAATGGTATAATAGTTACCATCATTAAAACTTTGTATGTCAGCTAGGCTGCCAGACACATAAACACCATCAGTTAGTGAAATTGATTGTGCCGTGTATGTTAGTGATTCTGGTGTAATACCGCTAGCACCAACGGGTCCCGTTGCACCAGTAGCCCCAAACGATCCGGTATAGCCAATTGGACCTGTTGCACCTTGATTACCTTGTGGTCCGGTAACATTTCCCACATCTTCAAATAATGATCCTGTCCAAACTGCAAGATGCCCAGAGTCTGATAAAATATAACCGTCGCCAAAATTGCCTATAATTGTACTAGCAGGGCCATTTAAATATGTTAAGTCAGCAACAGAACCAAGTATAGTAATACTAGTTCCGTCTGTACCTTTGCTGCCTGAATATCCAATTGAGCCAACATAACCAACACTGCCGGCGTAACCAGCACTGCCCGAATATCCAATGCCAATTGATCCAGTATATCCCAATGCTCCTGTCGAACCACTGGCACCCATAACCCCAGTTGCGCCCGATGAACCAGCAGGTCCAACAATTTTACCAACATCATTCCATTGACCGGTTGTTAAATTCCAAAACCAAAGTGCCCCGTCTAAATGGGCACCACCGTCACCAGTAGTTACAATCCATCCATGTCCAGCATAGTCGCTCCAAGTCATTGGTGCGGCTGGTAAATCTGCTATAGTTGCCTTAGTACCTTGTAATGTTACACTAACACCCTGTGCGCCCACCGGTCCTGTTGCACCCGTTGCACCAGAAGCGCCTGCACCTGTTGCGCCTCGGCTACCAATATATCCAGCACTACCAACATATCCAAGTCCGCCACTAGCACCTGTAGGACCGGTTGCTCCAAGTCCAGTGGCCCCAATTAATCCAGTTGCCCCTTGAAGGCCGGGGTTACCTTTACTACCAGTATAGCCTGTTACTTGTGCAGTAATTGATGTAAATGCCCAAATATCAGCATTGGTTCCGTCTGCACCATATTGTGCAACTCGTAAATGCACACCACCGGGAATTTTGGCTGCATCGGGTATACTAAATATTTTTTGTAACCAAGTATCAGACGATGTAGCAGAGTACGATACTGTATACATAGACGTCCATGTACTACCATCATCTGTGCTGTACTCGACTTCTAAATCCTCTTCGGGTACTTGTGCAGAATCTTTATAAACATAGAACATGGCATAGTTAATACCATATAGATATATTCTATATTGATTAGCAACTGATCTTGTATCAATGTCTTGATTAAAAACAATGATTGGAGTAGTTGATGTAACTGTTGCTGTTGTTGTATAAGATCTGGCGCCAGGAGTTGACCTAATAGCTTTAGTTAGTGTTACCGCTGAATTTAACGATATGTCAATAATAGCATATGACGAACCAGTTAAGCCCACGCTACCCGTATAGCCAGTTGCACCAAAGCTGCCGACATAACCAAATGATCCAGCATATCCCACTGAACCAGAATAACCAATAGAGCCAGAATAACCAATGGAGCCAGCATATCCTTTAGGTCCAATTGGACCATCGGCGCCCTGTGCTCCGGACATATCTACAATAAATGTATAGCTAGATCCGTCCCATCTGTACAATTTGCCATTCTCAGCAATTTCTGCACTATTTGTATTAATTATAGCAAACTGCCCGGGCAATATATCAACTGGACTAGTGTCGGCTAATAGATTTGCTACGCTTGAATAAGTTTTGGCAATAACAAATGCCGGGCCAGCAGACCCGGTATATCCAGTGTTAAAGTATGGAATACCATTGGCATAAAAATAACTGTCTGTATATACTGACGCAGTTACAATATTTCCGCTGGTGATTAGGTTGCCAGTGGCAGCGTTTACTGTTAGATTGCCTACCGTGAGGCCATTTTTTGCTATGAAATTCTTATTGGCCACAGTTCATTTTCCCTATAGGCTTGTATTGTTATTTATGCAGAATAACGAAAGCCTAGCTTGGGGATTAATTTTGCATTACATATCCCAATGCAGTACCTGATCCTAGCGTAGTGCGCTGATAAGTGATAGTAACATTGGCACTATCCCCGGATGCTAACAAATCAATATTGCCAGTTGTAATGTCTGATGCATAATTAGCTACTTCAAAATCTGAATGGCTCAATAATACTGCATATTCAGTAAAAAATGCAGTAGTTCCATTATTGATACAATCAATTGTGCTAAATTTGTATCTATTATTGATATTATCTTTGGCTGTTAGCACCCATCTAACAGAAGTAGTGCCAGATAAGGATACATAGTCAGCTACATCCAACTCATCACTAATAGTAATTCTACCGTTATAAATGTTACTTTGCACAAAATACGGCGACCCATCAGTTTTTAAAATATTACCAGTGGTAACACTAGAAGTAGTAATATTACTAGTCCATACACGTTGTCCAGATGTAGTTGTAGTTAATATGCTATTGTTCGCCGATGTTCCTAAATTAGGCTCAGCTTCATTTAATGCCAGGAATTGATATCTATCATCACTTACTTCTGCAGGAGGTGTTACCGGAATACGCCCGCTAGTGAGAATACGATTTGTTTTCATATTATGGATTTATACTTTCAATAATACTAATAATCATCTGACTTGCATTTGAAATTGATGCATTAGCTTTTAAAGAATCCCCAGTTTGCAAAATTAATTTGCCGCCGATAATATTAATTGCGTCACGTTTTGGGACTAATCCATTTTTAATTAAATTAGTTGGCACCGAACTTCTGATAAAATCAGATGTAACCGAAATAGTCGATTCGCTAGTATTACTAATTTGTGCCAACAATACAATACTAGTATATCCGCTAGGTGTTGTATATACAGTGGTACTAGTTGGTGTTAAGTTTGCTGTGTATGTTTTAAAAACATTAATTGGGGTTGTCATAATTATCCTTCAAGAGCTAATATATATGGTGTCATCATAGCAAACATACTGCGTGTAAAGCTATCACCAGTGATAGAACCCGTTGTTTGGTTAATAGTTAAATTTGTTCCAATTTTAAAATTACCTTTATGATCGGTTCCAGTAAATGTAACCCGGCCGCCATTGATTGCTGTTACTTCATTGGCCTCAATTGGTATTCCGCCATATTGTGGTAATGCTGTTAGTGGATTTGTGCCGGCGCCAACGTATTCAAACGTATGTGCGCTGGCAATAATAGCACTGCGTTGATAGAATCTCACTGTGGTATTATCGTCCAGGATGTTTATATAGTTTTCTTGTACAGTAACTTCGTATGTTAATCCGTCAACTTGTCTGACTGTATCAATACTATAATAATTACCGTCGCCATCAATGGTCATTGTTTGATTGACTTTTGGTTGTGCTGCTAGGCCTCTGATTTGAAATACACCATTGGTGCTAGCACCAAATGTAGTTCCCAACAATGCTTCTGGGCCCTTGCCATCTGCTACCAATCCGTAATTACCAATACTAGAATCGCTTCCATTTAATGTACAAAATGCACCAGACTCACAATGTATACCAATGTCGCAAGCAATTGTATATATGTTAACCAATTGACTGTATCCCAAATTGGTAATGTGTACACCTTTTCCACCTTTGTTGATTATTGTAAAGAACCCTAAAATCATTGCTTTGGTACTACTAGCACTGGTCAAACTACCATCAATTTTAACAGCGGTACCAGTTGTAGTGCTACTGGTAATGTTCTGTATGTATGGACTTACATAGACGTTTTGTGTTGGGGTTGAGGGATTGTAGCTGAATCCGTTGGCTAGATAATCTTTAATAGTTAGCCCCCATACATAGCAGCCAGCTTTTAAATAGAATAAATCAGAACTTGCTGTTTGTGGTATTACTGTTACTGTGCGCAAATCGTTTCCAACTAAGCTAACTCCAGCAGGGACCGTAACAGGATTATCTTCAGTATAGATGCCGGGTGCTACATGTACACTAGTCCCTGATGTAGCTGCTGCCAGTCCTGCTTTAATAGTTAATTTGGGTGTAGTAAGACCACCCCGGCTAGTGTCATCGCCATTTTTAGCTACATAAATTATGTTACTACTGGCATCTAAACTAATGTTACCTGTAATTATTGTTGCATTTCCAATTGATTTAATGGAATTATCTGAATGTTTAACATAAAAAACGCCATCGGCTGTATTAACAGCCACTTCGCCAATTTCAAGATCCGCAGCGTCTGGTATTTTTCCAGCTACCGCTGAGCGTTTTAATTTAATTTTATTTGCCATAATTATGGTCTGTCCTAAGTGCTATATAGCCAACGTATAAAATAAAACCGGGGTATCGAAGCCCCGGCTATTATACTTCAATAAAGTATTTATTCTTTAATACTCGCCACCGTCAATTGTATCTGTATTAGTTAACACAGAATTTCCATTCTTTTTTATGTCTGTTGTTACTGATATATTACCTGCAGATAGTGTTCTAGTAGCAATTGCATAGCTAAGGTATTGGTTATCTGTTATTAACCCAGATGCTCCTGCTATCAATACTCTATTCTCAATTAAATGTGCATCTTTAAACCCATCGGCAGTAACTGCGGCAGTGAATGTACCGGTGCCCTCTACCCTGAGCGGTCTTCCAATTGACCATGCATCGTGCCCGTAATCATACAGTATTGTTGCAGTACCATCTACGCCTAAATTAAGAGTTAAGCCGCCATTGGCCGATTCGGCCGCTGTAGTTGAATTTTTACCTAATTCAATGTTTAAATCGCCAACCGCAACAGTAGTAGAATTTACAATAGTTGTATTGCCGCGTACAGTTAAATTGCCGCCAACAGTCAGATTGCCGCCTATTCCAACACCACCATATACTATAAATGCCCCTGTGTTTGTTTCGTCGGATTCTGTTAAATTTGTAATAATTACTTGAGAACTAGTAGTGCCGTCAAACCCGCCTCTACTGCCAACATATCCATTGATACCCTGACTGCCAGTATATCCATATCCTGTTGCACCAACAGGCCCCGACGACCCTTTTGAACCAACATATCCTTGAGCCCCAGTAACCGATGCGCCTTGACTACCTGTATATCCAATTCTAGTACTTGCAGATCCGGTATACCCAATACCGCCAATTGGGCCGGTTGGGCCGGTTATACCTTTGGCGCCAGATAAATCTGTTATATAAATGTAGCTAATGCCGTTCCATAGGTAAAGCATTGCATCTTCGGGATTTTCAACATTAGTGTCAACAATAGCAAACTGCCCGGCTACAATGCCAACTGGCTCAGTATCATCTGTTAGCTCTATTAGAGTTGCATATCTCTTAGCTATAGTAAATCCTAAACCGGTATCCCCTTTACTACCAACATATCCTAATATTCCAGTTGCACCAATTGGCCCAGTATCACCTGTATAGCCTCTGCTGCCAACATATCCATTAACACCGCCACTGCCAGTGTATCCGGTTGGGCCTGTTGCGCCAGCTGGACCTCTTACGCCGGTTGCACCGGTTGCTCCACCAGGGTCACCGGGAGCACCAGTTGGGCCTGTTGCTCCTATTCCGGTTGCGCCCCTTGGTCCAGTTGCGCCAGTATCACCGTTTGTTCCTTGTAATCCAGTTGCACCGATTGGTCCTGCTAAACCTGGTATTCCAAATCCAGTTGCACCGATTGGTCCAGTTGCGCCAGTATCGCCGTTTGTTCCTTGCAATCCAGTTGCACCGATTGGTCCTGATGCACCGGTATCGCCCCTGGCACCAGATAATCCAGTTGAGCCGCGGGCACCAGCCGGGCCGGTTAACCCAAATCCAGTTGCACCAATTGGTCCAGTTGCACCAGTATCCCCGTCTACTCCTTGTAATCCAGTTGCACCAATTGGGCCTGACGCACCAGTATCCCCGTCTACTCCTTGTAATCCAGTTGCACCAATTGGACCTGCCAAACCCGGTATTCCTATTCCAGTTGCGCCCCTTGGGCCAGTTGCACCAGTATCACCATCTGCTCCTTGCAATCCAGTTGCACCAATTGCTCCTATACCAGTTGCTCCTCTTGGTCCTACTACACCAGTTGCTCCAATTTGGCCAGATGTACCTTGAGTTCCTTGTAATCCGGTTGCACCAATTGGGCCTGTCGCGCCGGCATTGCCTTGTACCCCTTGTAGACCAGTTGCACCGATTGCGCCTGGTGTCCCGTCTATACCCGAGAATCCAGTTGCACCAATTGGTCCAGTTGCACCGGTATCGCCGTTTGTTCCTTGTGATCCAGTTGCGCCCTGAGAACCATCTAATCCGTTTATACCCGCAACACCAGTTGCTCCTTTTGGTCCTGCTGCACCAGATGCTCCAGTAATTCCCGACAATCCAGTTGCGCCAATTGTTCCAGTTGCGCCGGCAACGCCTTGAATTCCTTGCAGACCAGTTGCACCATGGGTGCCTGCCGGCCCTTCTACTCCTTGTAATCCGGTCGCGCCAATTGGTCCAGTTGCACCAGCAACACCTTGAATTCCTTGTAGACCAGTTGCTCCTCGAGCACCAGCTGCGCCGGCTGCTCCTGCAAGACCAGTTGCACCTTGACTACCATTAGTACCATTGGCGCCTGCTAATCCAGTGGCACCCGTAGCACCTGCGCCTGTAGCACCAGTGATACCTTGAACACCGGCTGTACCCCTCGATCCAGTGTACCCAATGGCTCCTGCGGGCCCGGCCGCGCCTATTCCGTTTGCGCCCCTAGATCCAGCATATCCTCTTGCACCAGCTGATCCCGATGGACCGGTTGCCCCTATGTCTCCACTAGGCCCGGTATCCCCTTTTGGTCCTTGAAATCCAGTGGCACCAATTTCGCCATATGGTATGCCATTAGCATGATAAAGTTGATCTGTGTAGATTGATCCTGCATATACATTGCCGGATATCCCAGCACCACCTGCAACTACTAATGCACCCGAGGTAGTTCCAACACTTGTTGTTGTATTTGTTAAATTTAATGCTCCGGCATCAACAATTCCAGCTGTGCCAGATATTACACCACCGAGGCTAACAGACCCGTTTGATATAAATTTTAAGTGTCCAGTTACATTGTCCCAAGCAACAAATGCGGATTGTTGAGATCCAACAGCAGATTTAAAGTAATTAAATTTAAATCCAATGTCAGAGCCGTCGTCAACTGTTAATGTAGTACCGCTTGTATGTAGAGTAATTAACGAATCGCTTACTGAAGTATTTACAGAACTAACTGTAGTAGGAGTACCTGTTAAAACTAAATTTCCAGTTATAGTAACGTCTACTGCTGTAAAAACTGGTTGTACGCCAATTTGCGTAATATTAGGTTGCGATGATGTTGTAATTAACCCATTGACTTGAGTAGCAAAAACTTTATCGGCATATATATTGCCTGTTACACCAACCCCACCAGATACAATTACTGCACCTGTTGACGTACTAGTACTTTGCGTTGCATTAGATACACTAAATGGTGTACCAATTACAGTTGAAGTTACATTGCTTGCTGTTCCTAAATTTCTTAGTACAGCTGGTTGTCGTAAATATCTGATCATTTATATATTAGCTCATAATTTCATAGGACAATACATACTGTAATACCCCTGCTATGTCAGCTGATATTCGTAATGCATCACCTTCTTCAAGGTATATACTTGTATCCTTAGCAATAGCAACCAAAGAATCACCAACTGGTACTGGTATTGCACTGCCAATTTTATAACTAACAGAATTTCTATATATATCAATAGTAACAGTGGTATCGCTTGCACTTAAATTTGTAACGTATAGCACATTTATACGGTAAGATTCCGAACTATTCACTGAATTTTCTAAAACTACATCAAGGGTGTCTGCTACCCAGTCGGCTTTAGTTTTTCCAATAATGGAACTTGTAGTAATTAAATTAGGAGCAGCCATTTAAAATCCAATCTATTAGCGTGAGTTTAATTCTCAATTTATGTATTTATGCGCTGTTATAAACCGTACTGCTCTAAGGATTACAATTAATATTAGCTAATAATTGTTAAACTTTCGGGTAATGTAATAGTTGAATCAAAATAATCACCATTTAGATAAAGAGCACTGATTTTTATAATAGTATTTTTTGAACAAAATCCTGTAACAGATCCAGATGAAGGATCAATTGCTATAGTGTCTAAGGGTAAATTAGCCGAAGATACAATAACTAATTTATATACAACAGTATTTCCCGGCTTATTTAAATTCTGTATAAACATGTTGGTTGCAATCATTGAATTATATACTGCTCCTGCTCTTAAATTCTGTGTTATAGAGTCTGTTGCAATAGGTAATTGGCCGTAGTATCCGTATACACTAGCCAATTGGTCACCAAATATTGATGTCCATAATATGGCCCATCTTCCTTGTGGTTGAGACGAATCATTAATTAATATTGTAGCCGATGTAGCAACAATAGGGCCCGCATCTCCTTGGGTGCGAATGTTTATTTTTATTGTCTCAGTACCGTCCCTGAATTGATCATTTGCCAATGATACAGTAAATGACGCTTGATTGTTTTGTATTAAAAAGTTACCCGAGTTGATCTGATTAGAGAAATCTCCAGAATTAGTTGTTCCATCATTTGTCCAATACAATATTGTATTGTTGGGCACATTTATTGTTTTAATAACATATGTTACACTATCACCTTCGTTGATTGTTGAAATTAATGCACCCCCATTACGTTCAGCTAAATTCATAATCATGCCATGGCTTTGAGAAAACATACCAACCGGATTTTCTATGACTTGTCCCGACTCGAGTATGCTTATAATATCTCCAGAGTGATAAGCTATTGGAATTGCGCGACCTAACATATTAACATCAATATAGTATCCCCCGTTATATGATTGATGGTATCCGCCTCTGATGCTTGGTGTTAATTTTGTTTTACTTTCGTTATCAAATATACTAGTTGAGTTGTTTCCTTCTCCTAAAAATATACTTAAACTTCCCAATCCTATTTCGTATTTAAATTTTTGTTGTGGAGTTCCAGTACCAGTATTAGACTTTGGTTGTGACTTATAATAAGAAGGATCCCATCTGCCTGGTATTGCTATACTAGCTGCTATCATACCCAAGTGAAACTTTTTATTTTTATCCCAATCTGCCCAGCGCCATGACGCAAATGACTCATTCGGCGGATTTGCTCCTATTACATGATTTATTTTTAATATATGGCCGGGTGATTCGTAAGTCTTTTCGTAATCTTGTGTGTCAAATCTAGGTTCGACTACCCAGGCTGGCAAATCAAATGCGGTATGCGAAGTGACCCAGGTTACTACTGTCCAAACATTTATATTGTTATCTATCAATGTTTGATCCGTTGCATATCCTTGTTCAAATTCAAATGTAGCAGAATGAATTATAGGCGAGTTATCAAATTTATCGTAATTTACAACTTGATAATCATCTCCTGGATAATATTTGGCAATTGCATGTGCGTGAATATCATTTTGATTAAATAAATCGGTTGTACTTGTGCTCCTTACTAATCCATTTCTATTAGTCCACCACCATTTTAATAAATTACTACCTCTGTCGGATGCAACCGGAAAGATCGAATAAATTGGTGGTTGCATAACAGCATTGTCAAAAATTGTTACAGATTTTGATACTGCAACAATAAGACCATTGGTGTTATTATCAGTTCTTAATTTTAAAAGTACAGTCCTACTAGGTTTATAATTTTTAGATATAGTTTTAGTAAAAGCAGCAACATTATTTAATATAACCACTACCCCAGCATTTTCAGAGTCGGTAAAATCGTCACTTGTTGCCGTGCCATAGTTACGCCAGTATAAAACAGTACCGTTTGGTACATTGAATGTATTAATTCTATAATCTATAAAATCACCCTCAGCAACATAACTAACACTCGGAGTAATAGAATATGTTTTTACTGTCTTAGATTTATCATATACTATAACCCTGTTTGCAGTTGCAACCACTGGTCCATTTACCGATTTAGTTCTAACTTCCATTGTTAATGTTTCTGCGCCTTCTGTTAATTTATCAGCAGTTGCAGTTCTTATAAAAGTTGCTAAATTATTTACTATAGTAATACTATCTTGATTTGGATTAGGAACCGTCCATTTAAACTGGAACGATCCGGAGCCACCTGCACCAAATTCATTTGTGTTTCCGATGCTGCTATATGACACAGGGGTATTAATATTATAGTCAACAATTCCGTTATTATTATTTTTGTTTATATTAAAATTGTTAATACTTGAATCCAATGTATATAACAAACTAGTTTGAGATATTAACAATAAAGAGGTAGATGTTGATAATGGTATTGCTTGTGTATTAATCCCGCCATATGGATTTGCACCTTGCGTTGAAGTTAGCGGCCCGGTTGGTTTTTCAAAATCACCAATATATACTGCAACACCTTTAACTATACGAAGATTAGAAATATGAGAATTTTGTACATAATATCCCCAATAAGATGCATAACCAATGTACATATCAGGTTTCTGACCATTGGATGCAGCCTCAGAAATTATGTTAGTGTTTACATTAGTATAGGTACCGCAGTTAACACCGTTACAATACCAAGATAATGTAGTACCATCTCTAACCACTGCCCAGTGTTCCCAGGCATTACTAGTTGGAGACACTGTTGCGTGATAGTCAGTTATTAGACCCAATCTTATTGTTAACTTATCTGGGTTATTCAATGGGTCCCTATATATTACCCATCCATTTTTAGTATTATCAACTTTTTGTCCTATGCCTGGGCCGCTAGCAGAATCAAACGGTTCTAATAGATACCACCACCACTCAATGGTAAAATTGTCTTCATCAAACTCAAACGCCGTACTATACGGCATATTTAAATAATTACTATGATTATTAAAACTTAAACTGCCGCCAGGAATTGCTGTAGATAGGCCGCCTGCCCGACCACCGTTGTCGCTGTAACTTGTTAGAAAATTTAATGCAGTGGCAGGTATTAGATTTATACCATTACTTCCACTATACGCACCTTGGTTAGCATCACCAGGGGCTCCGCCGCGTCCTCCAAATAAACCGCCACCACCGCCGCCGCCGCCTGCACCTACATATTGACTAGTATACCCGTCGCCACCGTTATTGCTAGACGACATGACCCACCCGTCCTGTTCTTTTCCTGCGCCTAATCCTTCATTGCCGCCACCGCCGCCGCCTGCACCACCAGAGGCAATTAATTTAACTGTGTTATTAATTAATAAAACTGATGCCCCACCCCCACCACCACCAGTACCGGCAACTGTTTGAGGTCCGCTGCCGCCACCTGTGCCGCCAGCCAGTCCAGATATTGGAACAAATAAATTATATGACATAACATACAAATTATCATCTCCATTTAATACCCCTTTATATTGCCCGGGAAGGAATAGTCCTCGACTAGGCGCAATAGAATCCATGTATCTTACAATTCCATTTATTACAATTATCCATAGAATAGCATTATACGGGTCCTGGCTTGATACGGCATTTTTAACAAACCAGCCGTTGCCGTCTGTCAATGATTCTGGACTACTAGTTATAGTTGCTAACAAATTTGAAAAATAACTAGCACCAGTTCCGAGCCCACCCGGGCCACCAATTCTGTTTATACCAGTACTTCCTTCTTTGCCACCACCGCCTATATAAACTTTTAACATGTCTCCGGGAGTCACAGGCAACATGCCAGATACAATTTGTCCAGGATACCCAATATATCCAGGATACAACCCGTCGCCGCCTTTGCCACCGCCAGCACCTGTGATTGTAACTTCCAATTGATAAATTCCAGCTGGCACTGTCCAATCATAGCTACCTGCACCTGTTCTATATAATGAATCTGCTAGTCCAAAATCTGAAGTTTGTGTAGTTCCTCTATTCGTCAAGTACAAGATTGTTCCGTCTTTAACTCTAGTAGTGGTCACAGTATAGGTAATTGTATCTCCTTCATCGACTACAATTTTATCTGGTGCAATAGCATACGTAGGAGGATCAATTATTTCAATTATTTTAGTAACCGCTGGAGAAACTCCTGTTAATGTTACTGTTAACGGTTCGGTTGATTCTGGTAAAAAATCATTTCTAATCTTTATTACCAATTGTAAATAGCCAGGTTCGTTTGGCCCAACAATAAAATTACCAGTTAAACTAGTAGGAGTTTTTCCATTTATAGAATTTATGTCATTTAATGTTATGCCTGCGCCAGAAATTACATATGGTATAACCGACCCGTCGGGTTTATTAGTTTTCAATGTAACTATTACATTTTTTCCATTTTCAAAAATTTGGTAAACCAATTTTAACTCCAATTCTTATGTTATATTGCCAGCGATTATATTAACTTCTAGTTCATATACATAACTTATTGATCCAATTACATTTATATAAACACTCTTAGGTGGTCCCATTTGCCCAGTCTGGGTTAATAATGTATAAGTAAAGGTATCTAACCCTTCATAGTCAGGAAATGGTACGTATGCAAAGTTTCTTCTATTATCAGTTATTCTGACATACCCATGCTGTGGTTGAGATAGCACTATAGGTTCTGAATACTTTCCAGGCCCTACTCGTTGCATAATATGAGTATTATACAATTTTAAATTATTAGTATCTGTTGCCGTCTTTACTACCGGAGTTGCAAGGGGCCCACCGCTTTTAACAGGAATAGGCGCACTGCCAGGAGTTGGTGTCATCCAAGACACGGGGGCATTAGGACCGCCTTGCGACCACCTGCCATGAGTAAAAGTCTTTTTAAAAGTTTGGTAACTTTGTATATTTTGTATTGGTATAGTTAATGCATTGACCGAAACATCTGATGTTGTATCAGAAATAACAGTTATCATGCCTGACATAGCTTTACTAAAAACAATTGTGTTTTTATTTACAAAATTATAACTATCAAAAGAATATTCATGCTTATCTGTATTGTAACTTGCATTTATCATTCTTGTACCATTAACAGGTGGCACATTTTTTATCATGTCATAAAATGGTGCTTTAATAGGTAAGACAACACCATTTGAATCTATTCTATTAGGACTTGGTGGATATATGTCAACTACAAACGGTGTGCCATTTTGAGCAATATCAAAGTTTATCTCGCAATATGTATCATACATATCACACAATTTCTCTTTACCATGCTCATCTATGTTTTTAAGATTGTTAGCTGTCCTGGTGTTCCATATAGTCGAGCCTGCTACAGTTCTAACAGATGCTGCAAGCCCTTTTGCTATTATGTCCGTTGGGTTTTTAACATTAGCAGAACTCCATATTACATCATTATGGTAATCGGTTAAACTTGCTGCTACTGCGGCAGAACTACCGGTTGTATCTGCTATAATTTTAATTATGTAGTCTCCCTCATTGAGTAATTTTTCTGCTGTAAATATATTTGTAAAATTCTCTGTTTTTGATGTTTGATTGGTTTCCACTACTAATTCAAACTCAGCATTAAACTCAGTTCTTGACAAATATAAACTTCCTATATCATCTGCTGATAAATTAAAAGTATATTTTCCAGAATTTAATATAGTAATATACCACTTATACTCGCCAGGGCCGTCCCATACTCCAAAGTTATTAATTAATGTAGACCACTGGCCATTTACGGTTGTCGGCGACGAATAATATTCCGGAGCTCTAATTAATGTATTAGCAGTTTCTGCATAAATTTTTATATCATACCAACCGGGATCGTTTATAACATATGTAGTAGTTTCAATATTTTTATATTGGTACGATGGGGACCCACTGGTTTTTAATACTTCTGTGATATCAGCATCAGACTGAATTCCAATATTTGATTTTAATTGCAAATTAGCAGATGTATCAGCAGACAAAGAAAATATATACTCATCTGCTTTAGGAAAAAATACTTGCCAATTGTAATATTTGTTTGACCAAGTTAAACTTGTAACAGGTTGATCAATAGTAAATGTAACATCATTCATTCCTTGCATTGAATCGCCCACTCCAAACACTATAATAGAAGTACTAGTAAAAGAGTCAGGCACTGTAAATAATCCAGATTGTTCGTCATAATTACGATTAGTAACTATATTATCTTCTAACAGGGCAACAATCATGGGTTCTGTACCATCACATAAATCTACTCTAGGACGATAAAATTGTAATCGTGTCGCATTATCATTACAGTAATACAGATAAGTTCTATGTATACCTTGGGTGGAATTGAGTCCCCATTTTATATCACCGGTGCCAATAGTTCCGCCATTATTATCGCCAACTTTTCCTGTTGTAGTGTAATATCCAGAGTCTGGATGTTTACCAGTTGCTGTAGTTGTAGCAGGATAAACATGTCCCACAAAAAGATACCATTGATTTTGTGTTAATTGTGAAGTTAATCGATAATCCCAATAAGGGTTAGGCTCTGCATCCCCTGTATCCATGCGACATGCACCACCATTATTGCCATACATGCCTAAATAAAAATAACCCCCAGCAGCAGTAGAAGTGCGCCGGACCCATACAGAAAACCTATATGTTTTAGTATTATCAATGTCAAACCACGGTGTCTCCCATCCCCCGTCTGCAAAGCCATCAGCCGACGGTCTTGTCTCCCATACTACATCAGTGTTGGCCCACGGATTGGCGCCAAGTACCCGCTCATTTTCATTTGTATTGCCGTTTTGATTATATCCTGGTATTGACCCGGAGCCAACTATCCATTCATTATAATTTATAATTGAGGTAGTGCCCCTACCTGGATAATTATTATGGTATAATACACCAGCCAATGGGATAGTGGGAAGTTCCGATACAGTCCATATCCAATATCCAATTGTATAATTAAATTCTACTGTAAACTTACTTGACCATGTTATAATATCTCCGTATTCAACTTTTCTTATATTATTAATTGATGTTTGTATTCCAAAATTTACAAGGTCGTCTGCTGACACGTCATACCCAATTAATATCATATCCTCAGTTGATGTAGCACCAATATCTATTGTAAAGTTTTTAAGTAATGGCACTACCCCTATATCATAGTAGACTGATGGTACAGATCCAATGGTATTGGCTAAATTCATATTTGAAAAAATCTGAGATGCAGTTCTGGCTTCATCCCAAATTCTAACATCAAAAATATAAGCATATAGTTGATTGGCTGCGGTTGCTGCACCTTCTCTGTTACCCAGTGTAACTGGATTGGCACTAGGTTGAGAAGTTCTATTTAAATATTGAGTTAAATTATTTTGTTGTACATCAATTACCCCATCTAAATATAATAAAAGTTCTGTTCCGTTAACTACCAATGCTACATGTGTTAATGTAGATAAAGGAATTGTTGCTGTAGTATATATTAGTCCTTTGCCGCCAGGAAGTGTCAAGTCCGACCCTTGATTCCAATCTAATGCAATTGATAGTTTCCCATCAGTTTCAATAAAAATTTCGTATTCGGTGTTTTTGCATATTACCACGCCGCCGCGTTTATCAACGGTACGATTTATCCAAAATTCAATAGTATAGTTGCTCGATGCATAAAATGCTAAATTTAATTTAGGCATACTATCAATTGATATATATCCTATTTTATCATTATCGCCAAATAACATTGCAGGTGTTGCTTGTCCAACTGTTGTAAGTACAACCGATCCTATAATAGTCGGCGTTGATGCAGGTGATATTGTATCTAATACGCTAGTAACCAGTGAGTCGACAATAAATCTTGCTAATAATTTTGGCATATTGGGTTGCAAAATTAATGTACCTGTTGCTATTCCTGCATTTGTTTTTGAACCTTCTAATATTGTTGTCTTATAAGCAGGTGTATTTGTTATCTGCGCAGATATTGCATCATCCCATACGCCGTAAGCATTTAATAAAGAAGACCATTTAAATTTTGGATTAGTAAATGGATATGCAAACGAAAACTCAGTTGTCCTTAAACCTAGTTGTGGGCTAGTAGATGCTGGGCGGCCATCGATGCATCCGTTATAAGCTTCAATACCATTGCCCTGGCCACATCCCGGGATTCCAACTAATGCATATGCTGATCGAAATTTAAATAAGGTAGAACTAAAAATGTTTTCACTTGCTCCACATCTATACATTGCTTCAGTTAATTCGGTAGTAAGTCTATTTGTTTTTGGTTCGTCTGAGGTTGTTATTACTATAATATAATCGCTAGAGGTTGCGTTTAATGCCTTAGCAAGATTTTTCGCTTCAGCTGGATTTCCATATATATCAAAATTTTTATTAAAAACCACTTTACCATCAGTGCGTCTGATACGTGATAAATTATAACTACGGTGTGTATATACAAACGCTACATCTTTTTTTGAATCCCATAACCCAGCATCTAATTTTCCGTATATGTCCAATGCGCCGCGGGACACTGCTCTGAAAGACAGATTATCCCTATGATACACTTCTACCCATCTCTGAGAGTGTGGCACAAATGGTAATTCAATTAATTTTTCATTATCCAATAAAAATTTTTCTTGGTGTTCTTTTCTATACCATTTATAAGGTAAGTGTGGTTGACCGTATAATTTTATAATTGCAGAATTTATTTTACTCGTTAAACACAAATCTACTAATTTGTAATAACCTAATTGTCTGGGATGTATGCCGTCAGGAAGTTCATTTAACCAATTTGGTATTCTATTAGCATCTGCAACCATATCTTTATACTTTGCTGCAACTTCGCGCATAACCTCTGCATAAGGATTAGTATCCCAAAATTTGCTAACAGTTGGTGTTTGCCAAATCATTATTTGATCCGACGTTAACCCTCTTCTTAAAGAAATTAAATTATTTCTATATTCGGTTAATGACACATTTTGTTTAGCATCATTAAGTCCATGATTTATTACTACAATATTTGCTTGTATGGCATCAGGCCATGGCTCATTTACTCCATCTTTTCCTTGCAATAATTCTCCACTGGTACTATTTCCTTGGGATCTAGTGGTGACTATAAGTTTATGCTGTGGCATTAACAAAGTTAATAATCTGGCCGGTGGCTCCGGCACTCTTGCAGTAATTTGATCATTTTTACTACAGACACCCATAGCTGGAACAAGTTCGTCGGGATCTCTTCCGCACATAATACTATCACCAAATAACTCTATGTGTATGTAATCTCTAACCGTTGACGACACCGACGTAGTATTCATTGCTATGTCGTTAGTTTCAGGAACAATTACAAGATGATTTGATATCAGAGCAGCCATGTTATCCCCCGCTTATATACCATGATGTTGGGAACAATCTTCCTTTTTTAGGTATACAGAAATGACGTGTGTTAAAGTATATACGATAATTCCAATAATCGGTTCCAACTTTTACTACATCGGCACCTTTGTATTTACCCGCTTCTACAGATGCATCATAACGTGTGCGGTAGGCAGCTGACACATAATTGTATTCCATGCTAAATGGTTTACCCAATGGACTAGTAGTCGGATCAACATATGTTGCCGTGTCACCTAGATTTCCAAGAGCATATATTTTTATATAAGTAGAAAATGCACTAACTTCATCTAGCTCTTTAGTAGTATACATTATTTGTGTTTGGAATTCGGATATTAATGGTATTAATGATCGACGTTCAATATCAATCTCTGGTGTTATTTTTGGTAATAAAATTGTTTCAACATCAAGTCGATTTATTATTTTCGCATCCACTAATGGATTTATTCTGATATCTATCTCTGGTATTATTTCTGTTAATATATTTGTTTCAATATCAAGTTGTGGTATTATTTCTGTTAATATATTTGTTTCTATGTCCAGTTGAGATGCCAATTCATCAGACGCAATAGTTTCCGAATTGTAAATTGGTGCTAAGTACTCAGCTGGTTGATTTTCAATATCATAATATGCCGTTAGGTCAACGATTGTTCCATAATTTTTAGTAGTCTGATATGGTAACAAGTCGGTGGTTGTTTGATTTTTCGAGTCGTGTGTTGATGTCAATGGTGTTAATAGTTTAAACGGATCTTCAATTTCCATTAACACATCCATACGTGGAATTAATTCAGTTGGTATATTTTCATTGTACGGTGGTAAATCAGTATGAGATATAGCTACTTTAGCTTCTGCTAGTGAATAAATTGCGTCTTTTAATACACTTTCCTTAGGATCGGCAGCCGATTTAAGAGTATCAAATAAATAGGTTTTGTTGTGCCTAATAGGATCAATATATGTATATAACTCAACTTCTTTAGGGTCAGCATTGGCTACAATACTAGCATACAGTTCTGACTTATTTTTCATCACCGGCGAAATATCGCCTGTCATAATATCTCTATGTATAGTAATTGGAGTCAAATAGATAGATAAATTTGTAGCGTTTATTTTACTCGGCGGGAAAATTGCCCCAAATTGTGTTGTTGGATTTATAGTATTTGCATCATTTCTATAATGATTTTCGTTAATGTCTATTTCACGTTTAAACGGCATTCTATAATCCGGCAACTGGAAATCATTTTCGCGGTTATACGGCATTCTATAATCCGGCAACTGGAAATCATTTTCGCGGTTATACGGCATATTATAATTTGGCAATTGGAAATCATTTTCGCGGTTATACGGCATATTATAATTTGGCAATTGGAAATCATTTTCGCGGTTATACGGCATATTATAATTCATTAATGTAACATTAGTTGGTAAATTTGAGACTGACCCTGAATGAAATTGTTGGCCACCTGGTAGCAAATTAATGTCGAATTTATCCGGACTAAAATCGTTTCCGCCACCGTCGCGGTTGATGTCAAATTGATCACTAATGTTGTAAGTTGAAATAGTGTCAGCTTTTGCTTCAAACTCTGTGCTTGTATAATAAGTTATCGCAGCATCAGATTCGGTGAAAAAAGTATCATTTATATAATAAGTTGCTATAGTACTAATTGTGTCCTTAAATCTTTGATTTTTATAATAAGTTGCTGTATTATCAATCTCTGGCTTAAATGTTTCACTTAAATTATAACTAATATTGTAAGGTAACAATGGCTCGAAACTACCCAATTTAAGATAGCTAATATTGTAAGGTAACAATGGCTCGAAACTACCCAATTTAAGATAGCTAATATTGTAAGGTAACAATGGCTCGAAACCACCCAATTTAAGATAGCTAATATTGTAAGGTAACAATGGCTCGAAACCACCCAATTTAAGATAGCTAATATTGTAAGGTAACAATGGCATATAAGACCCTACACTCATATAACTAATACTATGAGGCAATACAAGATTTCCTTGTGTTAATTTTATATAACTAGAAGTTTTAGATAATTCTGGAAAAACGTTTGCTGTCAGACGAGAACTAATACTATATAATTTAGTTGGAAAAACTTCAGAGAGACTCAGACTCAGTCTAGGCAATTTTGAAAAAGTCATTTGACCCATCCCAATGCTAGTATTTTGAAATTTAACATTATCAATTTTTGGTACATTAAGATAATTTAATGTTGCTAAGTGCTGTGGGGTTGACTTAATTTTAATATTTGTTGAACTTTCGGCCTCAAATTGTGTATCCATTTTGAATAATGGCGAAGAGTCAGAAACCAAGGTTGGCGCAATGTTACCTGTAACTAATTTTTCAGTAGGGGCAAGCCCTTCATTTACAATAACTTTATTTTGAAGACCCCAATTACCAATTGGTATATAAACTTTGCTTAATATTGTAGTGTCGGTTTTAACCTGATATAAAGTAACGTTACTTTCTACATAGTTTACTATTGTTCTTCTTAAAGAAATAATATCACCGGTTGACACATTAGTTGCATATCTTCCTTTATCAACATTATTAATTATAATATTGGCATACGCTGTGTCTATATACAGGCCGCCGCCTGAAATAGCAGTAGTTGCTGTTAAAGTTATGTTTGATGTAGAAAACAAGTCTCCTACATAACCCACTGAGCTATACAATGGGTCAATTGTGTATGTTAGTCCTCTAGCATATGGTTCAACTAATGTTCCAAAATCAATATAATTAAAAACTGGTCCGGAACCAGTTCTGACACTAATCCTGATTGCTCTGCTAGCAGTAGAAACTAGTATGTCATAAACATCGTATATACTAGAAGGAGTTAATATATTTTCAATTGTAATAATATCACCAGCACGTAAATTATAATAAGTTCCAGCAGGCAGTACTTGTCGAGTAATAGTAGGGGTTCTTGTTAATAGAAATAGTTGATTATAATAATCCGGTATATAATAAGTATCTGTCAGAGGAATAGTAAATGTGGTGGTTATATAAGTTTTAATCAATTGATTATCTAATATGATTACTGTTTCTTTTACTTGATACCCGTAGTACGGTCCAACTGTACGATTATTCGGAAAAAATACAGAATCTGATATCATTGGTACTGCAAATTTATAATTTCCAATACTAATTAAAGGAGTAACTAGCCGTTGAGATGTATTAAATGGCACAGTTAAAGAAATTATATCATTTTCTTTTATTTTTACATTGTCGGTATATTCCGACCCATTTATAGCTAAAAATCCAAACTCGGCCGATATGTATATATCTTTATTATTTGGTATAGTCTGAGTCATTAAAATTTCAATTTTAGTTTCATTTTTTCGAGGAACTGTCACCGGTCTAATTATTTGAAATTTATTATAAGGGCAAAATCCCCGATCTATATAATCAAAACTGCCAATGCCTGCTACGCTCCATGCTCCTACACCAACATCACTGTAAAATACAACACTCTGATTAGCAGCTACGGTAGTATAAGTTAAACTTGCTGTACTACCCATTCCGACATTTGCTGTACTTAAATGATTAGAATTATCGTAAAAATATTCAATGAATTGCATTAATTTACCAACAGAAATTCCAACCTCATAGGTAAGCTCTTTAACTGGTAATATTGTTTTGAATAGCAAATCGGTATCCATGGATATGCTCGCCGGTTGACTTAACTCAACACTTTTTCGTTGTATAGATAAAATTGAACCAGACGTCAAATACGTTGTACTATCAACTTCAAAACCGAGTCTATGAAATTTAACTGGCGTTGCAGCCGGCCCAGTAGGCCCAGTGCTATAGTTCTCAACGTTTGCGTAATATATTGAATATCCGTCGGTAGCTGTTAAACCCGACATTTGGATTTTTGTACTGTTTATTGTATATGCAGTACCAACCGATATACTATTAGTCATAACAGTAGTAATTATGTATGCACCATCAAACCTTTTACTTATAATAGTTCCATTTGTGACATTAGTAATAACCAAATTAATATATATTTTATTATAATCTGCTTGACTTACATAAAATTCAGACACTATGCTAGTAATGGGCCCACCACCTACGTGTCCTATACAAGTAATCGAAATAGTTAGTCTATCTATAGTTTGAATCCCATCTAAGTATGCTGATAGACCACTTGGTTTTTTTGTAAAAACTACATAATATGAGTCGTCAACATCAGAATCGACATGTCCATCGAACACAAGTAAGTTAGTAAACGAATCAATTAAAATCAATTTGACACTAGCCGACGAAGTTATTATATTACTTGGCGCCGATAATACAAACGTATTGTGATAGCCAACAGTATTATTGTAAGCATAATTTATTAACGGATTTCCTACTAATTGGAGATTTAAAGAATTATTAAAGTGAATTAGAGCAACCGCATCATAATTAATTTTTATAAATTTAGAAATAGTGTTAACACTAGCGGCAACGAAATTAAGATCTATTAGATCAGTAATTGATACTACAGTAGTAGAAAGCGTAATTCCTGTGCCACTAACATAATCTCCCACATTTACATCAGTAACCGATGCAAGAGGAACTTTAGTTGAGTTGATCGTTGTGGCTCTACAGGTAACAAGATTTCCCAATGGGTACGGTTGAGCTTCTGTTCCCACCCAACGAATTCTAATGGTCTGAAACTCTTCTATAATTCCCGACTTATAATACAAACCCGGTGTATTACCACTATTTAATGTTGCCGGATGTACATTTAAAGGATCTCTATTATCGATCGGGGCACCAAGATACAGATCACGTGCAGTCTCAATATACAATGCATCTTTATGTAGACTACCAAATTCCACATTGCCAGTTAGTACAGTGCTGCCAAACGTTATATATCCGTCGGTTGCTACATTTATATTTGAATAATTAGTACCGTACATAGTTAAATTGAACGGCAACGATATACCAATATTTGCACCAGTATCTATATTACCAAAATTAACAGTGCTCGAATATCGAATTGGAGTTAGTGATAATGAACTATACCTGTTTAGTGCTACTGTATTAGGTACAAAAAAATCTAAATTACTAGTTGACGATTTTACAGTAAAATTACAATCAATTGCTGTTTCGCCTATAACAATTGTACGTCTATAGTCTCCATTGGCATATGCTCTGAAACTAACACCTAAATAATCACCGGTATTAAATTTAGTATTTGTTGCTGCTTTTGCACCATTGACCCAATAGCTTAAATCTCTACTGGTATTAGCTGCAATGGATTCAATTCCTAACATTTTCACGCGAACTGGTCTGGTGCCAATGTGACTCAATGGCCCAATTTTATCATCAAATTTAAATGGAATTATTTTTTTAATGCTGGCACCAGTGGGCGCCACTAAATTTAGTGTAGAAAATTCTTGCAAATAATGTACTGCAAGATAACTATTGCCTACTACTGATATTAGTGTAATTTTATTATCAAAACGATATTCTTTTATTTGATTAGTTGAATCAATTGATAATGCAGTATTGTTGTCGTGTCCTGTTACCCATAGTGTGTGTTTAAATTGCCTTGCATATGCCGGTGCCATATTTGGGGTAGGAATGTAATACAAACTGCTTGCGTCAGAATTTGTAACTATTATTCGACAATTGTTCGGATCGGGTATTCCTACAAAATCACTGTCGGGCATAGTTGATGGTGTGCCAACTGAATTAACATCTTGCCCTAGTGTCTGCATTTGTGAAAACTCGCCAGAATTACTTACATAGTATATTATTCCCAACGTTGTAACAACAATTGCACCGGTACCAATGCAGGCTATTGAAGAAAATTTATCTAACGCACTATTAAATGTTGAAATCAATTCAAATTGATTATTTAAATAATATATACTTCCTTGTCCAACTACCCATATATATGTATTATTTTGATTTATATCAAACGACGTTACTATAGGATTTATTTTTGATCTATAATACGCTCGTCTTGCATCTGTATACGACTGTCCACTGGGAAGATCGGCTTCAAATGGCAAATTATTATTAAATGATCCAATTGGTGTTACAATTGGATCAAATGAATTAGTATTAAAAGATTGCGACCTAAGGGTAATCCTGTACATTTTTTTGTCTGCACATAGTACCACTGCCTCGGTTTCTAATTTATTAGTAGCAGGATTGATCTTTGATAGTTTTCGATATTCAATTGGACCAGCCGGTAAGTATACTTTAGAAATTAACTCTTCGGTGTCTGCGTAAAAACATACTGTATCATTTATATGATCTAATACAATGTGATATGCTAAAATATTAGGCGTTAGATTATAATTAAATCCCAATCGCCGTTGATTGTTTATTGCACTTTTATAGAAACTAATTAAAAATACCTGTGGTGCATAATTGAACCATTTTTTTCTAGCATCTGTAGTTTTAACAGACGGTCTATAATCATTTTTATTAACAATTGCAAATGTTTGCGTTAGACTATCAAGTTGATATTCGTAAATTTGATAACCTAAATACGAATTAGGCGTAGTTACAGTAACTTGTACATGATCTAACGGAAGTAAATCAACCGGGCGCGTGGAAATTATACTATCATTAACTGATAATATAACCCCCACTGTTGAGATATTAAATGTTTGAGATTTACTTGAATAAAAATCTACAGTAATAACACTATTGGGGGTGCATGCCGAAACACTGTTGAACATCATGCCCTCCAATTGGGTGTAACATAGTCAATTATTTTTTCCTTTAATATAAAGGAGATTTAAATATGACTGTCTTCGGCAGCATTACTAGCGGCTCGTTGCAGATCAACATCGTCTAGGTCGGCAAAATACCCCATTTTAGTTAATACCATTAATCGCATACCAGTACCAAATCTTTCAGTTCCGTACAATGCCTGATATACTCTTTTACCCAGCGATGGGGTAGTGGATGCACGTTTTACGCCACGTTCATCGTACCCACCATGGCCTTCATTATATACATCAACTTCAATTACCGATCCTGGTCCGACCACTTCAGACGACACAGTACCTAACATATCTAATTCATCTGCATAACGGAATCTAGGAGTACTTAAATTATTTAAAAATGTAACTACAAAGTCCCCATTTTCAGTCAATGACTGTTGCGGATATGGATTTAATAACGGCGGATTATCCTCAGTTTGTATAGTAGCTGATTTTTTAATGCTTGGTGCCGATACATCTACTTCTCGAAGAATAAACTTTGTAAAACTCTGTGGAGCACCCATTCCGGTTACCACAAATACAGGGCATCGGCTAGTTTCGTATGAAATAGCAGGATTGTAAGGGAATCGTTGATTACGCATTTTTCCTCCGCCCCTTACATGCCCGGTTATTCGATCAACTGATCGTTGACATAAGACCCAGCGGAATGGACTGTTACCAATATTGTTAGCAAGTAATGGATTTGGGTTATTGCCTATATCAAACGTACCTTCGGGTACTTCTTCTTGACTACCTTCCCATACTGCAAAAAACCAACCTCTATTAGTCATTGTTATACAATAGCTCATTGGGTACGCACCCTCAGACCCTATGTCGGGATCTCTGTTGAGCCAAATTTGAGACAATGCTTTTGCTGGATCTGGTGCCGCACTTGTCCAGTCTTGACCAAACGAACTTAAATTACCTGCTGGTTCTGTTTTTGTAGGAGCTGTCGAATAGGCTCGATTGTTTAATTGTGCAATATTTCCAGTATTTGGTAATTGTAATTCTGTAGCACAATGTATTGCCATTTTTGTGTCAGATATTGCATTAAAACAAACTCTCCAATTTGAACTATTACCGGCTGCCGATCTAAATGCACCAACTTGAACTTGATCAGCTAAAGGATCAACCAATGGAGTCGATTCTAAAATCCAAACTCCCCAACTTGCTCCAGCAGAACTATCAGTTGGAATTGGATTAGTTGACGCAGGATCTGGAGACCAAGGAACATTTCTTGTATTGTCGTCAGCATCTGCTGGTGTTGTTGGTACAAGTGGATTCAATATGTCTGGTCCAACATAGCCGCCTGCTCCACCCCATGGAGTATGTGGCGGAGGTACACTTTTTACATATGGCATTGTAAAACTGTATCCAGTTCCGGCGCCAACAGTGGTTACTGGGTTAACTATTCCTGGAGTATTTCCGCCAGATACAGTAACTGGTTCTGTGACTAATTTCAATACCACGCTTGCTCCATCAGGCACGGCTGGGTCAATGCTGGGCTCATAAACTCCGGAAGTGGTATACGATCTATAAACATAATAATTACCTGGTGCTATAGTACCCGCCGTCCCAGCGCCAGTGCCAGCAGTAACAGTAATTTTAGTTCCATGTGGAACCTTATAGGGTATGCCTACAATTGAAATATTTCCTGCCGCAGCAATTCCCCCAACTTGTAACGATACACTAGGATATACAATTCTAAAAAACGGAACACGATTCATACCTTGTCCGGTCATTTCTTTCATTACATCAGTCACAAGGTCCAGAATGCTAGTGAACCCGTATTTTGTAGTATTAAAACATGCCATTATTATTAAACTCCTAATTAATGTGGAATATCTCTTATAACACAGATCCTCAGACCTGTATTATATGGTAAGTTTGAAGGCATAGCCCTATATGTCCTAGGTGATGGTTCGCCGTATACTCCAGCGCCGTTTGGAGCAGTTAACACCACATCATTACCCGACATACAAACATCAGCAGATGCTTGCCCAATCATGTCTAACTCTTCTGAGTATCTGAATCTAGGAGTAGTCAAATTATGTAAGAATGATATAAGATATGTATTATACTCAGTCAATGATATTTGATTAGTTGTATTCATTATTGCATAACTATCCTGCGTATGTGTATCAGCTGGTATTCTATATTTAGACTCAATTTCTCGAAGTATGGCTGTTTTTCCAACTGTACTAGCGGTGGCTGTAAGAGATTGTACAGCATTTGCAGCACCAATACCTGCCGATCCAGTGTAACCTATTCCAGACCTAGGATCTATAAAGTCTCTTACATTCCACGGATCGCCTTGCTGCGGATGTGTAATATCTTCTTCTCTAACTATAAATTTCCAATATCTATACCCAACACTATTAACACAAAACACAGGTGCTCGACCTTTGCAATATGTTCTGCCATTTTCTCTGTCAACTGGGCGTTGTATTAAAAACCAATTAAAGAAGCTATCTTTATCAATTATGCTAATTGATGCAGCTTTTTGCATGTTGCTCCAATTCCCTTCCCAAACGCCAAAGAATAAACCGCGATTGGTTATAGTCATTGTATAATTCAACGGATATGCTTCAGGGCTCAGAGCGACTCTGACTTCTCTGTTAACAAATCCTTCGGTTGGTTTTGCAGGATCTGGCCCAATATTAGTGGTAATACCAGGTGCGCCGCCATGGGATGCATACCCCTGTTGCTTGTCGATATAAGTTGAAGCAAGACCTGGTTTTTCGCCCATCATTCCTGCTCTATCAACTATCGTTCCGTCGGCTTTGGTAACATTTGCAACCGTGCCTGCGTCTGTTAATTGCATTGGTGTTCCTGCATATACATTCATTGCCTGTGCCCCGGCAAGCGGCTTGAGTTTATTTCGTAATACCTCAAATGTAACTCTCCATGGTTGCATTTCAGGGAAAAGACAATTTACATATAAACCCGAATGCTGAGCATATTGTTTATTCAATCGAACATTGGCAAACCAAGTTTGGTTAGGTATATCGTAGAATTCCTCCATTACCTCAACAATTTTTAGATCTAAATCAGGCTCCAGATAAACTGATGTATCGCCACGTGGCATTCTAACTGACATGCCGGCATGCATCTTAGGTGTTTTTACCGTGTCTGCATATTTTTGATCTGTTACACCATTTAATTCTAGATACTGTGATATACTAGTATCGCCATCTCTATCTAATTTTATATTTCCAAAAAGTCCTGTAGGATCATTTATTGGATCAACATCGCCAGTGGCTTCTAATGTTGCTAAAAATCCAGCTGGATTTCTGACATTATCGTTAATAGTTAAACCCGAACCTCTAAAAAGTAAAGTATCACCTACATTTATATTTACTAATTCTGAGTTTCCGGGTGCCGCTTCAAGTTCAATATAGGTATACAGTGTTACTGCTTCTGAACTATAAGTTCTATCAACAGGCGCGCCCGTGCCGCCTATCACTTTATGCGTTAACTCGGGGCGAGTTCTTATACCTGTTACAACTTCAAAAGATTTAACACTTTTTACTTTTGTACCTGGTGGAATATAACTTTGAACATCTCTTTTGCCGACCTCGGTACTTAATATAATTTCTTGCCCTGGCATTATCATTGTATAAGCAGTAGTGTGTAATACCGAAAACCATATACCGGCCGAAGTTGATTCGTAAGTAACCCCGAAGCCGGTTGCATCAGGGTCCATTTCAATACCTCTGGGCCAGAGACGCTCACCATTTGTGCCGTATCCATACTGCGCCTGCCAGGGTTCGCGAGGACGAGGATTTGACCCCGAACCAAACGGTGATATTGTTGGCGCTACGTCCGCAGGGTTGCCGGTTGTCGCTGCACCAGCTGCCCAGCCAACCTTTGCAAATGAGGTATTCGGTATGGCGGCTGAACCAAACGGGGTATCGTCGCCTTTATGTGCAGATGGTTTACCTGCAGCACCTGGTGCACCTCTATATGTACCTTGGCAAACGTAGGTAACTCCCGTTGCACCTTGAGCTGGGGATGTCCCCGGTGGCCCGAGGTATGTCAATGGTGTAGCCTGTCTTTGATCCATCCTATACCAGTCGTTGACTTCTCCGACTTTAACAGCCAATGAAGTAACAGCACCAACTGGATTAACTGCCTTAACTTCAAGTTTTGGACCTTTTAAATCCAATGGTTGCGCAGTTCCTGTTCCAGTTCCTGTACGGTCATTATATTTTGCGTATGGAACAAACGCTGTAAAAATTGTACCAATTGTATTTGTACTTGCCCCAAAATCAATGAAATCAGTTGTACCAAGTGATAAAATTTTATAATTATGTCCAACTAGCAAGTTTTGATCTACATCAATTTCGTCTGGAATTGCTAGTTCAAGGGTATCACCCACCTTGTATCCTAATCCTCCAGATTCAATTTCGCAATATCTTTCACTTGGTACGCCAGCATCGCCAACTTCGTTACCAACTTCGTCGATAATAGTTACATTGGCTTTTTGAAATCCGTTGCCTACTAAAATTCCATATGCATCGACCATTAAATCGCTCATATTAGTAAATCCAATTTTTTCAACTGAATAAAAGTTTAGTTCGGGATAAACTGTTTCGTATACTGTTCTTGGTTGTATCATTGTTTTTCGCTCCTTGCCCAATATTTATCCAATTGGGATTTTAGAATTATAAAGTTATTTATCAAAGTTAACACAGTTATTAATCATTAAACGGCCGATACCCACGCATTATTAACAAATACATGTAACTTGGTTGTCGGCACAACAAACACTGTTCTTCCATTATAGTTACCAGTTGTCGGTAGGCTTTGAAGAATTTCTGTTCCAGGTCTACTATCAGTAACCGATGGAAAATAATATACACTAAATGTTATAGGGGTAGATGCCAAATACGGTGACAAACTAGTAAGTGTTACATATACATTAGAATCCGGAGGTGTCTCCATATTTGAAAATATACTGTATTGTCTGCTTTGAAAACTACTACCATCATTTAAAATTACTGTTCCATCGTCAACTAAATGATCAGGGGTAGCAATAAATGTATACGGGTTATCTTCATCTTTTGCCGCTGTTCCAAAAACTTCAACTTTAACTGGTCTACTAACACTTACCGAGTACACTATTGCACTAACACCTAAATTTAATTTAAATTCGGCTGTTCCAAATCCTAATAAATTAGTGATTGTTGTTTCATATTTGTGTCTTCTTATTGCAGAATCTGGCAGGCCAGGGGCCCAATAGGTGCCAGGATCGCCGCCACCAATTGACGTAATTACTTGCCCGTATCCCGGAGTAGTAATTGGCAAAGAATATCTTGTTCCGACTGTAATTGTATCATCCGGGCCAGTTCCAACAGTTAAATTGGCACTTATTTTAGCATTACCAACTACATCAAGTTCCGTAGTAGGAGTAAAAGTATTAATACCGACTCGTTTGCGCCCAACATCAAAATATATAAGGTCCCCATCAACTGCTAAATCAATTCCTTGACGTTCCAGATTTGGAACAAGCATTGGGCCCGAAATGCGTCCTATTGCCATTATGCTGCGTATCCGTGTAAAATTATAATAGTTTGCCCCAAAGGTGGCACACTAGTAAAGGTTATCTGACTGCCATCAACTGTAAATGCTACCCCAGGATTTTGAAAAACATTACCAACATAAACTAAAAGATAATTTTCATCACCTTTTCTATAATTACTTTTCATTGGCCCAAAAATTACTTGAGCGCCTGTTCCTAAAAATGTATCTTTTCCTACAATTGCGGATCCTACTCTAGTAACTAAAGTTCTCCAAGCACCAGTGACTTCACTGGCTGTTTTTATAAAAATTTCAGGGGCAATTGTATTTTTATTATATCTAATCAATCCAGGGACAGGAGCATTTGGTCCCACTGAACTATAACCCATTGGCAATCGTATGCTGTAACTGCCACTTTTTAATTCAGTATTTTTAAGGTATCGTCCCATTTTATATACCAATAGTAGAAACAGTTGCTACAACATCGGGTAAAGATATTCCGGTTACAATACCATCGGTATAATAGTTCCAGTCTTCACCATTGCTACTAGTAGCAACTCTTGCACCATATCCAACTGCCATAAATTCAGACCTGGCATTGTTCCATATTAAGCAAGAGCCTGCAACAGAATTCCAAGGTAAATTATTTAATGTATGCGATACCGTCCATTGAGTACCATCGTATACAAATATATCCGAGCTGCTACCAATAACATAGAATCCGTATCCAACTCTGAATGTCGCGCCACCAGATCCTAATATTGATAAACTTCCTGCTTGAGCCAAACCAGGATTATAATTCCACGTAACAGCATCGTAACTAGTAGCTGCTTTATTGTTATCCAACGATAATGCTAGATAACCAGTTGCCAACGATCCTGAAAAAACTATTGTTGTTACTCTGGTAGATTGTCCCCATGCAACATTATTTTGTAAATCGTCAATAATAGTCCAGGTAGCACCGTCGGTTGTTTTTGCCATTATGCCGCCTTCGCCACCTATTATAAAAGTTGTGCCATCCCACATAACAGTTGTTACATCTGTTTGTTGCCAGGTTGTACCTGACAGGCTTGGCTGATAATCCCAACTCTGTCCGTCAATACTAGTGGCAATACGAGCACTGTTTCCCACTGCTATAGCAATTGAATTATTTGTTGCAATTGCGTTTATGTCGTTGGAACCCCAGTCTGGTAAACTAGAAATACCTGTAGCATTAGTCCAAGCTATGCCATCTGTACTAATACCCATCCAGCCCTGTTGGCCTACTACTATATATTTTTTTCCTATCATTCTGACTACGCCAGTAGCATCTACTGAATCCGGCCAAGTGATGTTAATTAACCCTGGCTGATAAGTCCAACTTTCACCTGTAGGGCTAGTAGCAACTTTACCACTTTTACCTACTATTAAATATTCGTTTCTGTCAGGTGCCCATATAGCTGCACTAATTTTATCAATTGCACCCCATAGAGTCTGAGCTAATCCAATACTTGCAATCGATGATGGATCAACAATACTGGCACATATAGTATCTCCGTCGTCTAAAATTAATTTTTCAGATTCTACTACATAAGTATCATGCGACGTTAATGGTACATTATAATAAATTAATGTTTGGATTCCAGGTTGATAATTTTTTGGTACAGCATACACATTAAATAAAATTGGTATGCTGCCGGTGTTGCAGAAATACATAGTAGTAACTGCATTACTGCCGTTACTAACGTAGATATTAGCTATAGTTGGTGTTATAATTGTACTTGTTAATGCCATAAAATATCCTATAACACTAATGAAAATATTAGTGCTTTTCTTTTTGTAATTAATTCTGCGTTTAAAACTGACGAATTTGATACATATAAACCTGCTGCACCTGCTTCTGGTGCTTTACTATATATCACAGTAGCATCATTGACTGCTGGTAATACATTTGTAACTGTACTGCTGATTTGTATGCCAGCATTTGGTCCAGTTGGTGCATTTCCTGGCACTAATACTATGTTCTCTCCCGGCGACGATCTAATTTCGTATCCAGCTAAATTTAAATGCCCACCTAATGTTGGAGTTGGGTCGTCTGCAACCATTGACATAATGTCTCTGTATAAGAAACTATCATATGTCATTTGCCATTTATTTAATTGTTCAGTCCATTGTATTGCTGCCTTAGGACTATCACCACGACTGACTTCTATACCAGCATTTAGTATTGGTATTCCTGTTGTTACATTAGCAGCTAAAGTAATAAAATTATCAGATATTAGTGTTTCAACCGACCCAATATTAGTTTGGTTGCCAACTACTACTAAATTGCCAAAAATACTCACTGAGCCGCGGCCGCCTAAAGCGTCAATGTAGATATTACCGCCTAAAGCGGTTAAATACCAATCGCCAGATGTACGATCAACCGTAGCCATGAATTATTCCTATTTTAGATATTTATCATCTAAGATAAGTTAAAAAAATAGCTGCCACAGCAGCTATTTTTATTTAAAAACGAATTTAAGCGTTTGATATTTTGATGTTAACATCGGCTGCAAAGTATGGTTGATTGTCATATACTTTAGTACCGCTAGTACCATTTGCAGTCCATGCTACTGAACTATCACTTGCAAATTGATGACTAGCACCGGTACCACGAGTTACTCGTGCTCGATGATTTGATAACTTTGTAATGTAATATTGATTGCCAGCAGTGTCGGTCGCTGTGATAGAAGCTTCGCCGGCTGCATTTACAGCTGAATCTTTCAACTTGACAATACCAGTTCTTGTACCATCTGTTACTTTATAACGACGACCAGAAACTTGTCTAATTACATCAACTGCGGTTGCTGAACCACCAGTTAAGTATGCTGTCATAGTAATTGCATTCTCGTTTTGACCAACTACAGCCGATGATCCCATTACTGCATCACCAGTAACCGATTGGCTAAATGATACAGCCGCATCGGTTGGATCGGTATATCCAGAACCGTTGTTAATCATCAACACTGATTTGGCACGATAACGCAATGTCAATGTTGCGCCAGTGGCTGTACTTGCTGAGCCGTCGGCGTGTGTTACTGTGGTTGCTTGTGCCCCAGTTGCTAAAGCACCCGATGCATACAAGAATGTGCCACGGCTCAATGGTGTTACAGCAGTAACATCGTCGCCGCCGGTTCCACCAATTGTATTAACTGTAAAAGTTGCTGTGCCGGCGGAAGTAGTAACTGTTAGAATATCACCGGCTACGTATCCAGCCATTGTACCGCCAATGGCAGTTGCACTTTCAACTTCAGATGTAATACTACCAGTTGCACGTACAGCACCTAGTGCTAACTTGTCTGGATCACTGAATGTAGTCGATGGTCGTACTGTATACGCACCCAGGGCAGTTAATGTTACACTAGCAATCTGATTACCACCAAGACCGTCATCGCCTTGATTTGCAGAATTATGTGCGTTTGTACTTTCGGCACCATTAGCGCCGATGTTGCGATTACCAAAATATTTTTTATTTAAAGGACGTCCCATTTTATTTTCTCCTTAAGAATTTATGGCGTTCTATGCCATACGCGGTTGGATTTCCGCATAAAACTTGCCCTATGCAAGTCGTACTGTCTATTTATCAAACCTTAATAATTTATTATTAATTAGCCAACAAAAAAGGCTCCGAAGAGCCTTTAATGTAACTTCCCATCCCAAGGGTAAAAAGTTTGGTTCCGTTTTTATTGGAACGATAGATTTTGTACAGCGATCTCAGATACGTAGTCACCTGCGTTGCCTAAAGAACTTGCTGTGTTTGTTAATTCAACATATCCATAACGTGTCATGAAACCAACTACTGGCTCAAACGTTTGTGGATCAAGAACAACACCACTGCTCATCAATGGAACATATGGGCAATAGAATGCTGCTGCGTCAGCTTCGCTGGAACCTTTGTATCCAACTAGAACTGGCTTTTGGTCGTCAGCATAGCTGTCAACGAAAATACGCATTGCGCCATTCAATGTACCAACAAACTTAGTGTTTGTAGGTGCTTCAAATGTACCTTCTGTAGTGCGAGCAAAAGCACTAGTTGTAGCAGACTGTAGCACAGTTAGTGCAGCAGATGAAACAACAGCCCAGTTTGCAGCGCCACGACGTGTACGTTGTGCAATTGAGTTAGCTGCGCGGTTAATTAAAACAGCTAGAGCAGCATGCTCGTCACCAACGAATGTTGCGGTTCCGGATACAGCAGCCTGATTGTAATAGAATTCAGTTGCAGCTAGTGAGCGCAATGATGCTAAAACTTCTTGGTCAATTTCAACTGTAATTTCTTGTGCTAGAGCAGCCATGATTTCTGCCTCAACATCCAAACCGTGCATAGCTTGTGCGTCTTGAGCAGCTTCAAATGTCCAACGAGCAGATAGCTTACGAGTACGAGCCTCAACTACTTGCTTCAAGATTTGAACATTGATACGATTTCCTGGTACACCTTCTAATGCACTTGTTGAATATGCTCTTGATGTTGCTGGGTTACCAGAATATGCTGTAGCAATTTTGAATGGGCTTAGTGCTTCGTCGCCAACGCTAGCGCCATCGTTTCCTGCGGAAACATTATCAGCATAACGAACACGTAGAGTGTGGATCTGTGCAACAGGTCCGGTCATTGGTTGTACACCAACGATTTCGTTAGCAATAACGGTAGGCATTACACGACGAATAACTGGAAGAATTACACGGTTAAGTGTAGACATATTTCCAGATGTTGTTGCACCAGTGCTTGCTGTCTCAGCTAGATTTCTGCGAGTATTTTCTAGGATAATACTCATTGTTGTGCGGCGTGATCCTTGTAGACCTTCTAGCAGGGCATCTTTAGTTTCGCCCCAACGGCCTTCTAATAGTTCTTGTGTCATTTTCTTTCCTTTAAGGTTTAACTATATTATTTTAACCCTGCTAATCGACGTAACTCAACAACATTAGTGTTGGATTGAGTTGTCACTTTAGCAGTCTTATCTCCAGTTACTGCAACATGTCCTTCATTTAGAGTAGTCGTAGACTTCTCTTTTGTAGAACTTGATGTTAGTACTGCTGGAAGATACTTATCAAATGCCGACTTTAATTTATCAGTCTGCACGTTTTCAAGAAGTTCGCGCATTACCACTTGCTTCTCGCGGGTAAGAGTACCCAATAATCCAGAAATTACTTCCTTACGATTAATACTCTCAGTAATCACGCGAATTTCGCGATCTTTCGATTCAACAAGCTGACGTGTATCAACTGCGGCTTTAGAAGCCTCATTGATTTGTGCTTGTTGTTGATTAATAACTTGTTTTAGTTTTTGCAATTCGCGATTTTCATTAAGATGAGTCAATGAAAATTCACCAGCAAAAGCTTCGAATATACGACGGCCAAACATGTTCTCACGAGCAAGTTGAATGTCTTCTTTGAGTTGTGATAGTTCAGCACCTAGTTTTGTAGTCACTGATTCTTTAACAAGTTGTGCGCTGCTAGCAATGAAACGTTTTTGTAATTCGCTAATTTTTTCTCTAGCTTCTGCAACTAGTTTAACTTTAGTTTCGATTACGGCTTGTTTGTCTTGCGCAAATTCTCTAATTTCTCCCGCCAATGAGCGAACAATGAATTGTTCCAGACGACGATAGTTTTCAGTTTGAATTTTGCGGTCTTTGTGCAACTCTTTAATTTCTTCAGCTAGTTTAGTAGCCATGAAATTATTGAATCTGCCAGCACTTTCCATCATGTGGTTTTTAACACGCACACGATCTTCTACTACAGCTTGTTTTTCGCCAACAAATTCTTCAATTTCTTTAGCGAGACTTTCAGTAACCATTTTGTCTAGGGCTTCTACCATTACTTGTTTGTCATGATTGTAGCGACTAGCCATTTCTTCGCGCAATTCGGCACGAATACTTTCACGAGCTTCGTTCAACTTGGTTTCCCAAGCTTCGCTGATAGCTGTACGAGTTTCCTCGTTAACAATGCCACTATCTAATAATGGTTTGATAGCATCAAACATAATAGCTTTCTCCTATAATTTTAAGTCTTTGATCAAGCGAGTTACCTGCTCTTTCAAATACTTTTGCACTTTTTTGTCGTCCTGAGCATCACGAGCTATTTCTAGCGCCTTGTGCCCATGCTTCATATTAAACAAACCTTCATAGATGGCTGTTGGATATGCATGTGGCGCACTAGGTTGTGCTACAATGTCAACTGTGACTATCTCGAATTCACTGACGTGCCCAGTGCCTTCGCTGACGTTACCGCTACCGCGGCTTGAAACACCTAATTTAACACCACTTTCTAACATGGTTCGGACTAACTGTCCCATAGGTGTTGGTAGAATCTTTAACTTGCCGCAGCCTGCAGGACCATCCATCCACATTTGTTCAATCATGTGGCTGACACGGTCCAAATTAATTTTTAAATCATCTGGGTGATCTACTTCGCCTAGGACGCTGTAGCCACCTTTGATTTGCTCATTAATCTCTGACACTGCTTTGGTAATTTCATTAACAGGGTAAATACGCTCGTTTAGATTTCTTACGCCGCCTTCAATGAAAATACCTTTCATGTAGCACTCTTTGACTGAGCCAGACTTGCTATCCTCGTAGAGGACTTCCATGCCAGCACGGTCAAAGGTAAGATTTTCTTTTAAATAAGCCATTATAACTAATTAACGAGTGGTTTTACGTGCTACTTTACGTGACTCAGCTACTACGCTGCCTTTAGCAACCGGAACTGAACCATCGGTAGTTTGTCCTTCTTTGCCATGATTCTTTTCATAGCTAGTTTCATTCTTGTTGAAGAACTTGTTAGCACCATTGCCGCCAGGAATATTAACATTGCGTTTAGCGATGTCATTTTCTGTAGCACCTTTGCTATATGCATTGTTTGGCTTAGTATAAGCCTTACCTTCAGGTGCCGCTTCCGATCCACCTTGGGCAATATTTTTGTTAGTTCCACCCATGTTGTTCTTAGGTTGATTTAGGCTTTTAGAATTAACAGGGGTACTACCACCACTACTGCCAATTAGTTTGCCTTCAGATCCGCCCTTTTTTTCAGCGCCATGACCGTCTTTAACCGGAATAACATATTCCATCAATTCTGAATCATCTGGCCCATGCATGCTGTGCATACTTACATCACCATGTACGCCTGGCTCGCCGTCTTCTTCATTTTCTTCGCCAGCAATGATTTTATCAAACTTTGCTTGCAATTCGTCTAATTCTGCTTCTAGACCCATAACACGATTGGACAAATCTTCTTCGCCTTCTTCGCCGCCGAATGGGTTTTCTTCGCCGCCTTCGCTGCCTTCTTCGCCGCCTTCTTCGTCGCCAAATGGGTTTTCTTCACCAGAGTCAGAATCTGACGATGGCATTTCCATTTCGCCTTCCTCTTCATCTTGTTCTTCGCTCATACCAAGGTGATCATTGGAAATTTCGTCTACTAGATCGTCTACACCGTTTGATTCGCCATGTGGGCTAACTTCATCGATTAGATTTTCATAAATTGATCTTGATTTTTCAACAACGATTTGGTGAAAAAGTTCACGTGCTTTGTCTTCTTGCTCATTGATGATATATTCAATTAGCTTTTCAAATTGGTTCATAGGAGGCTCCTTGTAATTATGTGAGTTAACCACATTATGTGGTCGCTTAATGATATTTACATAATATCGTAATATTATGCGTTAAATGGCGGTTTTTTGACGGTTTTTAAATTAAAGACCAGGCATTCCAGCTGCTGCTGGAGGCTTGTACTGCTTTGCTACGTCTTCAACTTCTTGTTGACGTTCAAATGTACGTAGGTCATTCATAACTCTCAGGCGTTTAATTTGTAGTAGAGTTAATCGGCTTTTACGAGAATCTGTCATTTTTTTAACAGATTGGTCATCATTTTCAGAGCTGTAGCCTTCAGCTGAATTAGTACTAAAAAATTCGGTTATAAACATATATGATATTTATCAAACGAATTAAAAATTATACCACACCCGGCATCGGAGCATTTGCCCCGCCTCCAATTGGGGTCGCACCACCACCTGCGCCCACTCCAGCAGCACCGGGCATACCGCCGGGCATACCGCCGGGCATACCGAGATCGCCGCCAGGCATACTGCCATCTAATCCGGGTAATGCTTCGGCATTAGTCATATCACCGCTGATTGCACCCGGTGTTATGCCTACACTACGTAAACCAACATCATTTGCATCACCGGCAGTTTTTGTTTCCCCTTGCTCTTCGAGCCATGCTTCTTCGTTTTCGGACATCTCTTGTTCGTTTAGTCCCAAATAACGTTTCATTAAGAATCTCTTAGAGAAATACGGATATTGCTCTAGCTGCGTATATGTATTGATACGTGCTGCATCAACTTCTGTTTGCCGATATTGTGCAAAATTCTGCGGTTCGTTAAGATCTAATGTAAACAATTGACTGTCTATATTAATACCTCTCCAACGCATAAACATCTTAAATTCGTTGTCTAGTTTACCAACAATCATGTTTTGTAATCTGACACAATAACGATTAAAACGCCACTCTTGAATTAAAGCAGTACCCACTCTACCGTCAGTAATTGATGCTGTTCCGTCATCTGCACCAGTTGGTAAGTAGCTGCTAGGAATACGCAAGCCACGGAATAACTTGTTAGTAAAGAAGCGCAAGTCGGTGATTTCACCTAAATTCTGCCCACCTTGCAATACTTCAACTTTGCTACCACGGCCTTCGGCTGTTTGTGGAAAGAAAAAGTCTTCGTTAGTGGATATAGGATTGTATGTAGCATCCATCATATTTGCGCCGCCTCCAGTCTGGCTAGGGATTCTACGTTGTTGAATTTCGTTTTTAACACGCTCAACAAATGCCATGGCCATATGACTTGGCATATTACCAACGTCTACATAAAATGCTCTACGCTCTGGCGCACGTTGCACACGATAAATGATAATAGCATCTTCGATAAGTTCTTTTTGTTTAAACACTTTAAAAATGTTTTCTAATACGCTATTACCAAAAGGCCAATTAACATCAAGCCCTTCAGTTAAACTTAAATGTACTATATGTTCTGCATTTATTGCAGATTCGTTTTGTGCTTTTTGGAATCTGCTACCACCTGTATAAGGTGCAGCAGGTTGTATATAAGAACCGTTTGCTCCACCTACTTGCGGATGGTTTGAATATACATCAGAAGTGCTTACCGCAGTCACAGTTAAATTTTGAAAATTGGGTTGTATATCTTTTAAAATATATTGTTCAGGTTCTTTGCCTTGCGTTTCGTTTACAATAACCTTAACTACTTTACCCATTTCTACCCACATGAGCTCAAATGTTTCTGGGTCGCGCACAAAGACTTGATCGCCGTATTTTAAAGTATTTCTAACAATTTTAAATATTCTTCTATTAAATTCGTTTAACGATACCCATTGTTGTAATTGCTCTTTAATAATGTCAACTTCATTATCTGTTGGTTTTTCTTTGTAATTTAATTTAAACGGTAGTCCAGTGGTTGCATCAGGTTGGCTACTAAATTCAGCTAGAATGTCCAATGCTGCATTAACTTCCGAGTCCTGATCCATTTGTTCGTATTGATTATATCTTTCAAGACGATTTGGATGCCCAACATATACCTCTGGTAAATTACTTTGATAATTCCTGTACGAAGGGGTATTCCCAGATTGCAACGGCACAGGACTAAGCATTGCTGGGTTTGGCGATTTAAAGTATTTTTTCCAAGACATTTTTAATGGATCTCTCTATTAACTATATTTATTAGTAATGATATAGCGTTATGTTTTAATATGCTGCATTTAATAACTGTCGGGTGTTATTATTGCCTTCGGCCAGTAAATTTATTAAATTATCAGTTTTTGATATGTTAGTTTCTAGTGCTAGTAGTTGTTTACTTACTAATTCAAGTAACTGCTGCTGGTCAGACCCAATTGGGGCAGTTACCGGCTCGTTTGTTAAAGATTTTGACTGTACTTGACTTGTTTTTTCTGCTTGAACATTTTTCTCTCTAAGTTCACTAACCATGTTGGATAATGCATTATCTAATTGCTGATTACTATCAACTATTAATGATTTTGACATACTATCAAAACTCTTGTCAATTTGATTTGTTGAATCAAGATTTGTCAATAACAATTGTGATGTATTTTTATCAGTTGATGCACCCAATGCTAACATTTGATCAAATGTTTTTTGTATCGTTGGCAAACCCAAATCTGATTGATTAGTTGCCACTGAATTAAACATTTTGTCAGTTAATGTTTGAAATTGTGTAGACTGGTCAATTGATTGTTTATTCGACGTACTACCAAAATTAAGTAACTGACTTAACATATTTTGCATCGTTGACATTAATGTAGTAGATTGTGTACTATCTGCTTTTGTATTATTACCAAATGCATCAATTGAAGATGTTAGTCGGCCAACTTGATCTGTAAACTGCGAATCGGGCAACTTAATGGCACCAGTCATCTGCTCAATCGACGCTTTTAATTGACCAGTCTGATCAGCAAATTGTGCATCTGGTGTTTTAATAGCACCAGTCATCTGATTGATAGACGCTTTTAATTGCTCTGTTTGATTAGTAAACTGTGTGTCGGGCGCTTTAATAATTCCCGCCATTGAATCAATTGATGTCTTCAATTGCCCAGTCTGATCAGCAAATTGTGCGTTAGGTGACTTAATAACACCCGACATCTGACCAATTGATGTTTTTAATTGTCCAACTTGATCTGCAAATTGTGCGTCGGGTGCTTTAATAGACTCTGACATTGAATCAATTGATGTTTTTAATTGAACTGTTTGCTCTGCAAATTGTGCAGCTGGCAACTTAGTAGCACTAGACATCGAATCAATTGATGTTTTTAATTGTTCAGTTTGATCGGCAAATTGTTCCGTGGGGGCTTTAATGATACTAGACATCGAATCAATTGATGTTTTTAATTGCCCAACTTGATCAGTAAACTGTGCAGTAGGAGATTTGATATCACTAGAAATCGAATCAATTGAAGTTTTTAATTGTTCAGTCTGATTAGCAAATTGGGCAGTGGGTAGCTTAATATCGCTAGACATCTGGTCAATTGATGTCTTTAATTGCCCAGTTTGATCAGCAAACTGTGCAGTGGGTAGCTTGATAGAGCCGGACATTTGATCAATTGAAGTTTTTAATTGCCCAACTTGATCAGTAAACTGTGCAGTGGGAGATTTGATATCACTAGACATCTGGTCAATTGATGTTTTTAATTGTCCAGTTTGATCAGCAAATTGGGCTGCGGGCAACTTAACAGAACCGGCCATTTGATCAATTGATGCCGTTAATTGTGCTGCCTGATCTGCAAATTGTGTATTAGGCGTTTTAACAGAACCAATTAGTTGGTCAATTGAATTTTTTATTTGTACAACTTGGCTTGCAACTTGTGCACCGGGCGCATTTGAAGACCCAATCAATTGATCAATTGAAGTTTTTATTTGACTAGCCTGATCTGCAAATTGTTTATCCTGCCCGTCGGGTAATTTAACAGCAGTAGTTAATTGGTCAATTGAAGTTTTTATTTGTCCAGCTTGACCTGCAAATTGTGCATTTGGTGTATTAACTGAGCCAATTAACTGTGTAATTAAAGTTTTTATCTCGCTAGCCTGATTTGCAAATTGTGCATTAGGTGCGTTAACAGCACCAGTCAATTGATCCATTGAATTTTTTATCAAGTTAGCCTGATCTGCAAACTGTGTATTTTGTCCGTCGGGCAATTTAACAGCAGCAATTAATTGATCAATTGAAGTTTTTATTTCCCCGGCTTGATCAGCAAATTGCACATTAGGCAATTTGATAGCATCAATTAATTGACTAACTAGCCCTTGTAATTGAGTTGTTTGCCCTGTTGACTGTTGATCCATTGATTTACCAATGGTAGTCAATTGATCAATTGCTGCTTTTGTAACATCTGCATTATTTAATCTAGACATTTCTGCCAAATTCATTTGATCAAATATATTTTTAATCTGTGGCGCAAAATCACTAAACCCCGGTGGCATTAAAGATTCAACTTTAACATTAATATCTTTGTTTAGTATGTCAGCTAATTTATTTGCACCGCTTGATAACAAAGTCTGCAGAGAAGTACCAGCAGCAGACAAACTAACAAAAAACTCTTTAAATGGAGTTTGGCCTTGCTCATTTGCCAATGGTGCAGACATACTAGGAGTAGCTGCATTAAGTCCTTTATTATATTCGTCAGTTTCTAATTCATTTAATACACGTTCGCCAGCATGTACCAATAAAATTCTGTTACTGGGTTCAGCAGCAGCACCGTAACGTTTACCTGTACCATCAAGTCTGGTATTCTTAGGAGAACTAAAGAAATCTACAATTCCGTCAAGAATTCCAGATTCAGGTTTAGTACCCCTTTGAGTAGGAACATCAGATCGTCTCCTCTCTTCTCTTCCCCGTTGTTCAAGGATCCTGGTTTCTTCTTTAATACGTTCTGCTTTAGCATCTTCGACTGTATTACCTGTTAGTTTTTTAGTTACATAATCAACTAGGCCAAATGTAAGAAAATTTGTTGCGTTTCCTGCCGATTCAATTCCACGTGCCGCACCCGAATTTGCTTTTTCGTACCATTTCATTTTATCCCAATTTTTACTGTCTTGGGCGTCTAATTTTGCTGTATCTGCTTCTTTTTTATCTTTAGTATCTTTGCTGCCAATTTCTTTAGCAATCTCTGAAAATACTTTTTTAATTTCTTCAAGCATTGCCGCAGTTACAGATGCATAGCCTTTAATTAACGGATCCATTGCCGATTGCAAATCTAATGCCATTTTTTGCGATGCCTGTAATGCTTTCATTAGATCATCAGTTAACGGATCTTTGGTAGTTTTTTGGCCTTTAGCTGCTTCTTCTGCTGCTTTTATTGCCTCGGGTGTTCGTTTAAGTACATCTTGAAGCATTTTACCCGCATTCGCACCAGCTGTTCCGCCTGGCCCACCTACACCAGCAGCGTCCGCTGCGGCAATACCAGTTGCACCAAGCAGTTGTTTACGTTGTGCTTCGTTATTTTGAGATTGAATAGCTCTTGTTTTGTTTTCATCTAATGTATTTGAGTTATAAGCCTGGTACATTTCTTTTACGGATTTACCTAATGCAGGAATTTGCGCCTCTAATACTGCACCTTCTTTGTTGATAACACTACCAAAATTAACCATATCCATAAAGTTTTTACGCTCTATGTCTGTCATGTTATCCATGGCGCGCAAAGTAGCTGCTTGTTGTGCAGGTGTTTTTTCTGCTAATTTTTGTTGGAACGCCAATTGATTAGCCTGCTCTCTAACCGCGGCGGATTTCTTTCTAGCATCTTCGCCGGTAATTGCTGCAATTACTCTTAAATTTTCTGCATATTTTTGTGTTTGCTCAGCAATCTGAGCATCTGTAGCTTTGACCCCGCTGCCTCCTTGACCTCTAAGATCTTTCATGGTGTCGGCTACCAGTCCGGCCTGTTCTTCTAAGCTATATCCCAGATTTAATAGGCTGCGTTGCATTGCGTCGCCGCCAGCTTTTAGTGCTGCACCTACTTTTTTAATAGCGCCAGACACACCCAAACCGGATGCACCCAACGTTCCAACATTTTCTTGCACTACTTTAGAAAATTGGTTTACAGTAAGCCCAGCTGCCAACGAAGCATCGCGCATTCCTTGTACACCGTTTGCAAATAGAGCACCACTGGCACTCATTGTCATAAACGATTCTACTGATTTTTTTAGTTCTGCACTCAGAACTTCTATACCAAATTTAGCTAGTTTGCTTGCCGATTCGCTGAAAAAACTAAGTGCAGTACCAGCTGCAAACAATCCTACTCCAAACAATTTTAATTGGGGAGTAGGACCAGACAATAGCATAGTTCCAAGCGCCTGTGCACCACCAGCAGCAGCTTGCATTCCGGTATTAGCAACATCAACACCAGAAGACAATATTCCAGCGGCAACATCTATACTAGAAGCGCCACTTTGTAAATTCTTAATAAGAGAACCAACACCGCCGGCCGCCACTTGCCCCATTGCTACAGTAGTTTTTGTCAATCCCAATGCAAAGTTAGTCATTGCTGCTTTGGCATTAGCTTCAGAAATTGACTTAGTTATCTGGGATTTCTCCCACATGAGATTATCTTTTTCAGATTTTTTAGTAGTTTTAGCTATCTGTTCGTCTAGTTTTTTTAACTCTTCGGTAACATTTTGATATGGTACTTGTTGATTCGTAAGGAACTTACTAAAATAACCAGTATCTTTTGTTGTCTGTTTGATAGTCTTCGAAAGACGTAACAGCGCCTCATTGGCTTCTTGTGCCCGTTTTGCGTCTTCGGCGTTGGTGCGAGTAGCAATGCCTGATTGTAACGCTTCAACTATTAGTCTTGCCAGGTCGGGTAAATCTTCGCGTTCTAATGCCATTTATTTCTTCCAAAAAATATGTATATAAATACTAATGCTCACTTATATTTATAGGATTTCAACCAATGGAAAATCAACAAAAAAACCCACTTGCTGGGCACTTTAGACAACCGGCTATTTACTTAACATTACCCAGCAAAGGAAGATGGTGGGGCAAAAATGCCCTAAATATGCCAGCAAATCAAGAAATACCCATTTATCCAATGAGTACAAAAGATGAAATCATACTCAGAACGCCAGATGCATTATTAAATGGCCAGGGTATTATTGAAGTTATACATAGTTGCTGCCCAAATATTAAAGATGCATGGCAAATGCCTAGTATTGACGTAGATGCTATCTTAATAGCAATACGTATTGCTACTTACGGTAACGACATGAATTTTGATAGTAAATGTACCCATTGTGGCGAAGATAATACGCATGGAGTAGATTTAAGTCAGCCGCTGGCCAGTTTGAAATGCCCCAATTACGGCGAACCATTGGAACACAAAGGCTTAAAAATAAAATTTAAACCACAGCACTATTTTACTGCCAATAAATCAAATATCTTAGAGTTTCAAGAACAGAAAATACTAAATTTATTAGCAGCAACAGAAATGGATCCAGAAGAGAAAGCAGTGCAAATAAAACAAGCAATGAACAAACTATTTGATCAAGGACTCAAGGCATGTACAGATTGCACAGATTACATAGAATTAGAAGACGGTCAGCAAGTTCATAATCCTGATTATATATTTGAATTCTACACAAATGCCGAAAGCGGATTAATTCGAGAAATACAAGCTAAAGTTCAAGATTTTAGTAGCCAGGCTAAACCCAATGGATTAGCACTAGCATGCCAAGGATGTCATAAACCATACGAGGTAGAATTAGCGTTTGATTACGCAAATTTTTTCGGACGAGGCTTTTAACTTTAAACACAGACGCAGAGGTCGTTAAGTTTCTAGACAGATATGACCGAGAAGTAAAAGCCTTAAAAGAAGAAACATTGCGTATGTGCTGGTACATGAGGGGAGGAGTATCCTATAATGAACTCATGGAAATGAGCAACATCGAAAGAACTATCATTGGGGATATTATTAAAAGCAATTTAGAAACTACTAAAGAATCCAAATTGCCTTTCTTCTAATATTCTTTATCTATTCAAGACTTGCACAGCAAGTCTATTGCTATCGCTATCGCTCAGCAATATTATTTCTTCTAATCTAAGAAACAATTCTAAATACTTTTAATTCAGATATATTATCTAGATGTAGATCACAATTCGGCCCAGCAGGCCAAAATTGTGATCGAGACATTATCTGAGTGCCTTCAACACACTAACTATAAGAGATTGCTTGCTGGTGCAAACACGGAGGCGGTCATCCTGTACCCCCTACTCTAGATTCGATTATGACGGTACACTATACAATAACTAGTTAGCGCCATTGTTAGTGCTTGGGTTGTATATTTTTTACAGAGCCCAGATCATTTAATACCTTACGTTGGTATCTTACCGTACAGCTCCTAAGTCCGCGGGTGTTATTTCACACACACTCAATAGGGATCGAGGTACCTCGATCAAACGACGCTGCTATAATAATTTGCCTTAGCGGCTGGATTTACATAGTTGTTCTATTGATTCGGAATTTTTATTCCAGAATGATTCAAAGTCTTGGATGATCCATGTGCCATAATTGGGAGAGATATACGTGGAGTAATTGGGATTTAGTGATAGACTTGGTGTCGGTTGACAGGCAATATAAGTGCCTTTGCGATTAAATTTCATGAGCAATATATTGAAATCGCCAGTGTTGGCCACTTCTAATAACTGCCCAATCCATTTTTCTAATATAGGTATTGTACCTTGATAAAGTTGATGGAATGGAAAATCAGCATAACTCTTTGCTTCCGCATTAAAATATGTCCAAGATTCCGGGGGAACAATATCTCCTTTGAAACTCTTAACTTGACTTGCATCAAGACTTGCTTTTCTAAAAGAATTTGTTCCGCCAATGTACGCTCCGCTGTGTGGTGCTCTAATAAAAGAGGCATTGTGGCGCTCAGATAGAAATTTGGCAACTACACGTTCCCAGGAATTTCCTTTATTTTTGCTTTTTGATCCACTCATTGATTTTTGTACCTTGACTATTACTTAGCTTAATTCTCTGTATCTGTGTATTTTTTATTAAAAAAACTGCGGCTGGGTGGCCAACATGATGGACTAAAGTATTGTATTATATTTTTATTATATAGTATTCGTCCCAGCCGCAGTAAATCTGTGTAACTATGAGTCTATATCAGTCCCATACGTGGTATAACCGTTGCTTTTGGTGACTCTTAATATATTTTCAACCCTGGCAACTAACTCATCTCGATGACTAACTAACCAAACACTCTTCTTGCCATCCCTGCTGAGTTTTTTAAGTATAGCCAATGAACTTTCCATTCCGCTGGAATCTAAACCTGAGTCGACTAATTCGTCAACAAATAACAAATTGACTTTCTGATATAGGCTTTCCCATACATCACGGAACGCCCAACTTAAACTTAATATAAGTCTATTGCGCTCACCTCGGCTGAGATTGTCAAAATCTAAATCTCTACCTAGCTCTGTGATACTGACTGTGAGATCATTTTGAAACTCAACTTGATGCGGCAACCCAATCTTTTCTAAGTAGTAACTTAGTCTGGTATTTAAATAACTTAAATTTTGATCAATTATTTTTTTGCGAATAAAACTGTCTTTGCTGGTTAACAACTTGAGTAAGAATTCTTCATGATCCTTCATCTTAGTCAACTGGTTAATATTATCGTAGCTAACTTCTTCTAATGCAGTTTTTGTCATTTCTTCAATTTGATCATCGTATGGATCAATTTCAAGTTTTTTCTGTTCTATTTGCTGCAACAGATTTGCCAATGTAGCTCTATGCTCAACGGCGTCTGACTCGCGGTCGTAAAACACATTAGGATGTGTACCTAATGCACCCAAGTCGTTTAATTCCTGTGTATTTTCTATGTATTGAGTATTAGTAGCTAGCGACTGTAGTGCAGCCTCTTGCAATGCTTTCTTTTTGCTGTCTAACAATTTTACTTGTTTATCATCGTGGAATGATTGCCCGCAACTATGACATGTATGATTTTCTAAACTGGCTATTTCAGTTTTAAGTTGATCAATAAGTTTAATTTCGCGAGTTTCATCTAGTTCACAGCGTTTAATTAAACTGTTAAGAGTTCTAATCTTTGTTGATTTTTCGTTGTAGGCTGTTAATGCACGATGTGCAGCTAGCTCTGCCTCAATGTCAATTTGATTCAATTGATCATATGCGCTTTGTAGTTGGTCGCAATCTGTATTGTATTTGTTAACCCAAAGAGTTTGTCTGCGTCGTAGGGCTTGAATTTGTTCTTCTATGCGTTTATTTGCATCAATGACAGCTCTAATGCGGAATTCGTCCTGCTGTATATCGTCTTTGGTCTGTTTAATTCTGTCTTTTAGTACCTCTGCTTTTTCACTTAGCAAAGTAATACCCATTAGCTGCTCAATGATTTCTCGTTGATCACTAGCCCTTAGACTTAAAAAAGGCTCTGTGTAGGTATTTAACGCAACAATATGTTTAAACATACTGTGACTCATGCACAATAGTCGTTCAATGTCTTGTTGTGTTTCTCTACTATCGCCTTGACTTTCGTCTACAATCTGTTGCTCAACATCGGCAACATAAAATTTCATTACGTTAGGTTTACGTCCGCGTTCAATTCTATATTCAACGCCGTCTTTTTCAAAATCAATAGTAACCATCATGCCTTTGGCATTAGTTCTATTAATCAGATTGTCTTTTTTAATATTGGTTAGTGCATTGCCATACAAAGCATAGCTAACTATATTCAATAATGCGCTTTTTCCAGTACCGTTGCGAGCACCGCTATCATCGCCGCCCAGGTCAAGGTTCTCACCGAGTATTAATGTTAGATCGTTGCGGTCTAAATTGACACTCTGAGTTACATTGCCAATTGACAGAAAGTTTTTTGCTGTAACAGATTTTATTTTAAGCATTAGAGAGTTCGATAGATTTCAAGCAACAAGTTAGTATTATAGTTTTCGCTAGTAATGCCTGTCAATTGATTAGAAACAATTTGATCAACACTTTGAAAGGATATGTTGCCTTGTGCAACCATACCTTCAAGATCCACATTTGATTGTGGAATTAATTTAATCTCTCTAAGATGATGGCTATTAATAAACGTTTCTTTAATAAAACTAGCTTCTTCGTAGCTAATGTCAATATCTAAGTTGACCCTAGCATGCATATTCTTACGTAACAACCTATCGGGGTCATTTAAGATACTGCTTAGATTGTATACTCTATAAACAGGTTGATCGGGCCATGCATGATACACAGGCTCTTGCCCCCATTCAAGTATCATCAGTCCTCGATCGTCGTCACTTGCATCAGCATAGTTATGCGGAAAACAATTGCCAATGTAAGTAATATTCTTTTTAGTTTGACGTTTATGAAAATGCCCAGTAAACACATGATCAAAGTGATTAAAGTCTTCTCTATGCACAGTGCCGTGATCGGGCATTTCTACCATAGCATTCATTAAGTAACCTGGCAGTTCAAAATGTCCAAACATATACCTGGCTGATAGCTTAGGTATACGTTTATGATCGTCGGCAACAAGCCAAGGAGCAATAACTACATCGCCCTCAATGAGCCAATCGTTGCAAATGACTACATTAGATAAATGTTTAGCCCATTCGACACTTTGTACATCGCGCTTGTCTCGATAATACAAATCGTGATTGCCAGGTATAAAAAACACCCTATCAAAATTTGCATTTAAATGTTCTAATGCTTGTAGGCTATAATTAAGAGTAACAATATTAATGCTAGCTCTATTATTGTGCCAATCGCCAAGAAACATGGCTGTTTCGCAACCTTCTTCTTTGGCTTTGGCAGTGGCCCACTTTACAAAATTTAAACAGTCATCATTGTGTTGGCTGCTGTTCGATTTTAATCCAAAATGGATATCAGTAAAGACAGCGGCTTTTTTAAAAAGATTACTCATTCATCTATTATAACATTTATATTGTTGATATGTAAAGCAAACCGGCATTAATCGTGATCACCGTCACTACCACCCGAATATCCAGACGACATACCTTGTCTGGTATAACTTGGATTAAAGTTATTCATTTCTAAAATATCGTCGCGTAAGTTCTGATTGCGTTTTTCAATATTCAAGACACGAGTAAAGCTATTAGTGATAGCGGCAGTATAATACGCAAAAGGGTTCTGCGATTTTGACTCGTCAAATTGGAGTCCAATTTGGCTGAGTTGTAGTAAGGCTTGGCTTCGCATTTCGTCATTGTAGGTGTATCCTCTCCAGTTTGATCTTGTTGCATATCTTTCGCATAATTTCATAAACATCAGGGCTAGTTTTTTAGTCATAGACCCATGGTCTCTTGACCATTCTCCGTCATCTATATTGCCCTTCCAGTGGCTTTTGCCTACGCAATAGCTAGCACCGTTTACATCAATTTTATAATGTTGGAACGGAGGAAAATTGCATTTAGTGTATTTAATTATTGCAGCTGGTACTTTATAGTCGGCGTCGTCATCGTATTCGGTATGAGCAGCGGCTTCTTCGTCTGCCGCGTCTTGACTCTTTTTAGTAGCAGCTTCGTTTATTGGCACATGGGCCCAAGTCATTACTCGGAAAATTATATCTGTGGTAGGTATTTCTTCTGTTGGGAGTAAAAACTCATCTAGTTTGCGTTTTTCACCAAGAGCAGCAGCGGCTTCGAGTTGAAGTTTTGCTAAACGTTCTGCTCGAGTTTCCTGTGCTTGACGAATATTGTCCGATGTAATTTCTGACATATCGTGGATGATCATATCATAATCGGCATAGTCTGGCGATATAAAAGTACAGTAAGTACTCTTGCTACGGTGTATCTCTTTCAAGATATCTTTATTATTTAGGTAATTATGTTTAATTTTTATTCTCCTTAGCAAATTACTGCATTATTTTTAGTTTAGCATATAAATCAATGTATTGCAACCATTTAACTATAAACATAGCATATATTAACTCATATAAATATAGTTAAGAAGGTTATAGCTATGCCATTTAATACACCAGAATTCTCTACAAGTGCCATGTCGGGTCCTCCCAACCTATACCAATCTCTATCTGGAGTTTCCAATCCAGTTAGTAATTTAACTACATTATCAGATCCATCTGCTAGTAGATTGTCTTCGGCAGGATTATCAAAAGGTGCATATTTGCCAGATGCAGACGAAGTGGATCCTTCTAACATAGATTACGAACAATCGGACGATACAAGCATGTGGGGCGGCGAAGCCAGAGGACTCGACGGCGACAGTTCAGCTCCGGACTCTGATATTGCTGCAATGCAAACATCGCAAATTGCAGCATTTTCGGGATCGTCTGGCAGCGACTGGCGGCTAAAAGTTACATGCAGAGAAATCTCAAACTTTTCTGGGTTATTAGGACCATTAGGAAGAACAGGTGGTGTCATATTTCCACATACTCCTACTGTTACTGTTGGGTATCAAGCAAACTATTCAGCACAAAGATATACACATAGCAATTATCCAATGTATACATATGAAAACAGTGAAGTCCAACCTATACAAATATCCGGAGAGTTTACTGCACAAAACAGGTCAGAAGCAGCTTATGTATTAGCTTGTATTTATTTCTTTAGGGCAACTACCAAAATGTTTTTTGGGTCGTCAAGGAATGCAGGTGCTCCACCGCCGATTGTTAGGCTTACCGGATACGGAGATCAATATTTTCCATCTGGCGGCGTTCCTTGTGTGGTAACATCGTTTAATCATGTTATGCCGCCCGAGGTTGATTATATCAGTGCGGGGCAAACTCGAATACCAACAATTAGCACTATAACAGTGAATTTACAACCACTTTACAGTAAGTCGACATTAACAAGATTTGATTTAAGTAAATTTGCCACTGGCGGACAACTAGGAGAAGGATTAATATAATGGCTGCAAAATATTCAAGAACTAGTCCGTACTATACAACGTCGGTTACTGGCAATTTTTTAGATGTATTAACATATCGCCCTATTCCTAAAAATCCAATGGATATTAAATATACAATTGATTATGTTTACGAATTTAGACCCGATATGTTAGCGTCTGATTTATATGATACGTCAGGGCTGTGGTGGGTGTTTGCAGTAAGAAATCCGAATGTTATTGCAGATCCTATATTTGATTTTTATGCTGGTCAAATAATTTATCTCCCTAGTAAAAATGCACTAATTTCATCGTTGGGAATGTAATATGGCTGACAACGGTGCGTATGCACGATATCTTGAAACTCAAAGGAAACAAGCTATTGTAGACAATAAGTCTAAGTTTAAAGCCTTATCCAAAGCAGAAGATGAAAAAGTAAAACAACGCGGTACAAGCTACGGCGATCTGAGCACCGGTACTCAAGTAAACAATAGAGCCAATGGTAGGGTGCTTAGGCAAGGTGCATCACCTACAGTAGGAACATCGGGTAAAGTATCTGACCCCTATGCTGCTAATAGGAAAAATGCAGGCAGAAGTGGATACGACGAAGCCGGTGACCCAATTGATCCTTATGCTGCTAATAGGAAAAATGCAGGTAAAAGTGGGTACGACGAAGCCGGTGACCCAATTGATCCATATGCAAAAGAGCGCGCCAATGCTGGCAAAACCGGTTACGACGAAGCCGGTACAAAAATTAATAGTGACGGCACTCCTGGTGGATCCCAGAAAGTAGACGCCGATGGAGAATCTAGTTCAAGTGATTCGGGCGGTAGCCCAAGCGGAAATCCACTAGATGAATATGCTAACTATACATATGGTTTAAGTTTGCATGTGATTAAACCAGAAGAATATGAAGAATTAAAACCGGGGTACGATCCTGACGGAAAAGTTTTAATTGCCAGTGGCGGTCGCCAAGGCAGTGGATTTAGTCGTGTTGCAGGATTTGAGTCTGATTTCTATTTTGATAATTTTAGAATGACTACCATAATAGGAATGAATCAACGTACTCGCGGCAGTAATGTAATAGATATGCAATTTACAGTTTTAGAACCGTTTGGTATGACATTACTAGATAAGATACTCACCGTAGCAGATACCATTGGCGCAAAAAATTGGAATGAAATGCCATTTGTGATGCAAATTGATTTCTTTGCTAATACCACCGACGACAAGTCTGTATTAATATCGGGACATACAAAATACATTCCTATTAAATTAATTGAGTGTAAGATATCGGCAACATCTAATGGGGCAAGCTATCAGTTCCATGGTATTCCTTATAATCATGCTGCGTTTCAAACAAACTCTGTTTCAACACCAGCTTTCAATGAAGTAACTGCTAAAACTGTTAAAGAATTTTTTAGTAGTGAAAGTAAAGACAAAGGTAGTTATGCACTAGCGTTAAATAGTTATCAAAAAAAATTGGCAGCAGATGAGGCCAAATATCAAGAATTCCCTGACATATATGAGTTTAAATTTGATTCGGCAATAGGTGATGCTATAATTGTTTACGAAAAAAGAAATAATGTAAGATCTACACCAATGGCAAATAAATCAAATCCGTCGGCTACTGACAAAGATGGAAAACGTGCCGCAGATGGTGGGTCTGCCGCGCAAGTAGATTTAGAATATCAAGCGATACCTATTAATGCAGGAACTTCTATTATTGATGTAATTAGTCAAGTTATAAGAAATAGCAGTTATATGGCAGAACAAGTTGGTAAAAGCGGTGACGACGTTATAAAATCTTGGAGAGTTATTCCTGAAATTAAAATATTAAAATTTGATAATTTTAGAAAAATTTATCAAAAAAAGTTTATATATCATGTTAAAAAAGCCAATTATCATAATACAAAATATCCTGACGCTCCAATGAAGATGCCAACAAAAATTTCTAGAATATATAATTATTTGTACACTGGACAGAATCAAGACATATTGGATTTTAATATAGATTTTAATGTTGTTTTTTATACAGCAATGACTGCAAATAGAGATAAATTGAAAAAAGTTGAAATTGATAAAACTCCTAAAAAACAAGAAGAAGATAAAGGAAATACTCCGTCCCCTGGCTCCAATAAATTAGATCCAAAACATGTAAAAACTGTTGCTACACAAGCCGATGTATCAACTTCCTCCCAAGGCGCAAACGATACAAAAAATGTTGCATCAAATGATTTGGTTAGATCAATGTTTACCGATTCGCGTGGAGATATGATTAATATTAATTTAAAAATAGCAGGGGATCCTGCATATATCAAACAAGATGATATATTTTTTAAACCCGAGGACAGCAAAGATTCTGCAGGAACTCTTGATAAACACGGTAGTTTCTCTATGGATGGCGGAGAGTTATTTGTTGAAATTAACTTCAGAACTCCGACAGACATAAATCCAAGTTCTGATACGTATGATTTTAGCAATAGTGAAAAAACAGCGTTTAGTGGCACATATAGAGTAATGACAGTAGACAATGTTCTTGAAAGAGGTCAGTTTACTCAAACATTATCTTTAATTAAAGTTTTCCCAGCATAAGAGTAAACAAACATGTCTAAAACCGATAGAAGAATAGGAAAAAAAGTACCCGACTATATACGTAGGGAAGATGCGCCGGGCGTACGATTTGATTCGGGTCCATATATAGGAAAAATAAAAAACAATTACGATACAATACGTCAAGGCCGATTGCAAGTATGGATTCCTGATTTAGGTGCCGGTGACGAAAACGATGTTTCTAATTGGCGAACTGTTAGCTATGCAAGCCCTTTCTTTGGTTCTACATCTCAAGAACCCGACAATAAGAAAAATACATTCAAAGATGTCAGACACACTTACGGATTTTGGTTTACACCGCCAGATGTAGATAATTTTGTCATGTGTACTTTTATTGCCGGAGATCCACAACGTGGATTTTGGTTTGCATGTATACCTTCGCAATTGGGACAACATATGGTTCCTGGCATTTCGGGTTCAAATACCTACGACACAGAAGGAATTAATAGCGGCGCCGTTAAAAAAATGAAAAAGCCAACGGTTTTGCCAACGGTAGATTTTAACGAAAACAAAGAACAAGATTGGTCGGACTTTACTAATATAAAGAAACCGTTACATGAACCGCAAATTGAAATTTTATTAACACAAGGACTCGATAGAGATCTTGAACGCGGAGTCATGAGCAGTAGTAGCCAGCGTGAAAGTCCTAGTAGAGTGTTTGGAATTAGCACCCCGGGACAACCGTTTCCGGGCGCTAGTAAAGACGAATTTGTTTATACACGTAACGGTGGGCATACGTTTGTAATGGACGACGGCGATTTTTCAGACAAGAATAGAATATTCAGATTACGCTCGTCGGGTGGTCATCAAATTATAATGAATGACTCTCAGGATATATTTTACATTGGTAATAGTAAAGGCACGGCGTGGGTTGAATTAACCGAAAAAGGCGATGTTAATATTTTCAGTGATAAAGATATAAATTTTAGGGCAAAAGGCGATTTCAATTTCCACGCTGACAAAGATTTTAAAATAAATGTGGGTGGTAAATTTAGTTTATTTGCTAAAACATCTATTCAATCAGAATCCGAATTAATAACATCAACTTCTAGTGCTAAGACTACTATATTTGGCAATGGGGTTGAAATTGGAAGCGAGTCTACAATTGACATAAATCCATCTGGAGCGGGTAGCTTCAAATGTGGTCCTACTTTAACAATGTCGGCCGGTTTAATAAAATTAAACTCTGGCGAAGGACCAACAGTCTCAAAGCCGACTAAAATAACTGTTAACAATGTAAACGAAGCCGAACTTGACGGCAGCGGACAATGGCAAACAAAAGCCTCAGCATTAAAAAGTATAGCAAGTGTTGTACCGACACACGAACCATGGCCTCGCAAAGGTGGAAAACCAAGCCCGGCAGCTAGCGGAGCAAGAAGTGCAGCAGGCCGCGGCAGTAGTAGCAGTAGCAGTGGCAGCAGTAGTAGCGGCGGTAGTGGCAGCGACAGTTCAAAACTAAGCACAGGCAAGGGCGGCGCTAAAACAGATAGTAAAGGAAACCCGGTCGTTAGCGGACAATCTGGTAGTGGATCCGGACCATCTTCTGCTGCATCACAAGGACTTAAAAATCCAGTACCAACTTCTTCTATGTATAGTAAAGATAACCCAACTCCTAATAAAGGGGTAGGTCCTCTAGATCCTATAGATAAAAAAGCACTAAAAACACAAATAGCACATAACGAAAGTGGTGGCAGGTATGATGCAGTAGAAGCTAATAGAGGAAATTATTTAGGAAAATATCAAATTGGTGCAGGTGCATTAAGGGATGAAGGATATATTAAACCTGATGCATACGCTAAATATGGAACAAAAGCCGTTAATTATCCTTCAAGTTGGACCGGAAAAGGCGGTGTAAACTCTAAAGAGGACTTTTTACGTAATCACGATGCACAGGAGAAATCAATGGATGGTCTACTAGATAAAAATTATGCTAGTTTACGAAACACCGGAGGCGTTCAACCGGGCGACAGTAAAGAACATGTATCTGGCATGTTAGCAACAAGTCACCTACTAGGAGCCGGCGATGCAACAAAATGGAAGAATACTGGAGGCGGCGCAGATGCTAACGGAACCACTGGGACTTCTTATTATAACATGGGTCGATATGCATCCAACGTGCTGGCCAAGAAAACTTAAATACTATTATGACTACATATAAAGGATTTAGTACCTACAACAGAATGCGTAAATTTACGCTAGTTGACTTTGACTTAATTAAGCAAGATTTATTCAATCACTTTTCAATTCGTAAAGGCGAAAAGTTAATGAATCCCAAATTTGGAACAATTATTTGGGGACTTTTATTTGAACCGATGTCCCCAGACATCAAAGATTTAGTATCTCGGGACGTCAAGGAAATTATTGACTATGATCCCAGGATTTCAGCCGACAGAATATCAGTAACTGAGTTTGAACATGGTTTACAGATCAACCTAAATCTCCGTTATGTACTAACAAATCAAACCGGAACAATGGCGTTAAAATTTAGTAGAGCGTCAAATCAATTAACTTATAGTTAACAACCCACTTTTATTACATAATAAATATATGAACAGAGTCTTATAACATGGCTATTATATCTCGACAAACCGGACTGCTTGCAGCAGAAAACTGGAAAAAAATCTATCAAACCTTCCGCGAGGCTGATTTTACTACCTACGACTTTGAAACATTGCGTAAGAGTATGATTGATTATATCAAATTATACTATCCTGAAGACTTTAACGACTTTACAGAGAGCAGTGAATTTGTTGCATTAATTGATTTGCTAGCATTTATGGGGCAAAATTTAGCGTTTAGGACTGATTTAAACGCTAGAGAGAATTTCATTGATACCGCCGAACGTAGAGATAGCGTATTAAAATTAGCAAAATTAGTTAGCTACAATCCTAAAAGAAATGTGCCAGCTAGTGGATATTTGAAAATTGAAAGTGTAAGCACAACTGAACCTCTATTTGATAGCAATGCATTTGATTTGAGTAATACTATTATTACATGGAATGATCCAGCAAACGACAATTGGCTAGAACAGTTTACTACTATTATAAATGCAGCATTGGTTGGTAGCCAAATCATAGGAAAACCTGCCCATAGCCAGGTTATAAACGGAATTATAACTGACGAATACAGTATAAACAATATATCTACTGTAATTCCTATTTTTAGATTCGAAGCAACAATTGAAGAAACCACATCTTCCTTTGAAGTAGTGAGCGGAACCAGTGTAGGCAAAACGTATATATACGAATCGGCACCTGACTATCAAAAGGCATTTAATCTTCTATATAGAACTGACAATAACGGAAACTCAAGTAATAGTACAGGATTTTTCTTTTATTTCAAACAAGGTGAGATAGCTAGCTTTGACTTCAACATACCAGAAGCAGTTCCAAATAAAGTTGTTAACATCGACATTAACAATATTAATAATAATGATGTTTGGTTATATAAACTAAACAGCGACGGAACAACACAATCATTGTGGTCACCTGTTCCTTCTACTACTGGTATTAATATTATATACAACAAAGTTAAGGATAGAAATCTATATCAAATTGGTACCAGAGCGTCAGATCAAATTAACTTAACTTTCGGTGATGGGGCATTCTCAAATGTACCGCAAGGCGACTTCAGATTATACTACAGAACTAGCAATGGGTTGAATTATAAAATAACACCCGACGAGATGCGATCAATTGCTATATCTATTAACTATGTTAGTAGAAAAAATAGGCCAGAAACAATTACTATCCGTGCTAGTTTAAAATACACAGTAGTAAATGCAGTACCAACTGAATCAACAGATGCAATAAAACAAAAAGCACCTCAGCAATATTATACGCAAAATCGTATGATAACTGGCGAAGATTATAACATACTGCCTTACACATCTTTTAGCAATATTATTAAAGCTAAGTCTATTAATAGAACTAGCAGTGGGTTGAGCAGATATCTTGACATGTTGGATACTACAGGAAAGTATAGTAGCACCAATACATTTGGACAAGATGGAGCAATTTACACTGAAGAATATATACGCTCTTTTACATTTGGTTTTGTATCTGCAAATGATGTTCGTAAAGTTGTATATAATCAAATAATTAATACCATTATTCCTAATAGGGGTTCTTTACATTATTATTATAAGAATTTAACAGTTGTTAATTCATCAAATAGTTTAACGCCGGCTACTGCATTAGTTACAGGTAAACGCTATATTATTAATAAAGTTGGTGTAACCGATTTTACTTTATTAGGAGCCAGTAGGAATGCTCCGGGTGTTAATTTTATAGCAACCGACCATGATACAAGAGATCCTAACTATTTTGCAACAACAGTCGGGCAAGCAACAGAAGCATCGGTATCTTGGCATTTAAGTACAGTAGGAAGTAATAGTTCAAATGGTTATTTTATTAACCCTTCGTTTACTCCGCTGTCGGTGAGAGCATTAGGGTCGGTGGCAAAATATTTAAAAGCAGGTGCCATTATAAGATTTGTTGCCCCAAATGGTAGTTTCTTCAATGCAGGAAACAATTTAATAACTGGTGCACCGGCTAGCCCCGAAGACAAACTTGAACTATATGCGGCTGTAGTTGATGTTGTTGGTGATGGCACAAATGATGGATTGGGTAATTTTACTAACGGATCGGGCCCGGTATCGTTAAACACTAAAGTACCCACAGGAGCTATAATTAAATATATTGTACCAGCTTACAAAAGTAATTTTGGAGCAGGATTCACAACAGCATTAGTTAATAATATAACATCTTATAAGAATTTTGCTATATATTATAATTCAACAATGCAGAATTGGCAATTAGCAAGCCCGACGGATATATCATTGAATAAATGGTCGCTTAAATTTGATTATAGTAACGATAATGGTACATATCTTGTTAGCTATAAAGGTATTAATTACGTTTTCTATAGTCCAATGGAGACAACATTTTATTATGATGAGGCATTAAAAGTTTATGATAGTAAAACAGCAAGTATAATATACGATCATATAAAAATACTTGGAACCAATCCTGGACCAGATTCGCCGATGCCAATCGGGAAAACAGTTGTATGGGACGTTTTGGACAAAGTAACTAATTCAGATGGCACCACCGATAGTAGTAGAATATACATAACATATTCAGACACTGACAACGACGGTGTACCCGATGATCCGGACATATTCAATTTAGTAGTTAACCCTAGTGTAAATACTTTAAGTAAATTAGTATTTTTTGAATTAACTACAAGTACAGGATACACAAAATATGTTAATTTGGATATATTAGAACCCTCACAGGTTACTACTCAGTATGGAACACGAGATCAAATTGTTTCGGTTGCATCATCGTATACAGTAGGAGATTTATTTTATGCCCCTGACGACGACGCATTTTATTCAATCTTGCACTCAAAGACTGAAAATGCTAATTATGTCAGTGAGCGTTTAACAAAATACAAATATTTTGTTGGCAGGCAAAATTTAAATTATCAATATAGACACAATTCACCTAATACACGTAGAATTGATCCTAGTGTTAGCAATATTATTGATATATATCTATTAACAGCTTCGTATGATGCTGATTATAGAGCATGGATTAATGATACGTCGGGCTCAATTGCTCAACCATCCCCGCCGACTAGTACAGAATTGTCTCTCTCGTACTCGGGATTAAATGAAATTAAATCAATTAGTGATACTGTTGTATTTCAAAATGCAATATACAAACCTATTTTTGGATTTAAAGCCATTAATAATCTACAGGCAATATTTAAAGTTGTAAAAAATCCAAATTTAAATGTAAGCGATGCAGATATTAAAGTATCTGTCATTAATTCTATAAATGATTATTTTGCTGTTGAGAATTGGGATTTTGGCGAAACATTTTATTTCAGCGAATTGTCTGCATATCTACATCACATTTTAAGCCCTAACATTGCTAGCATCATTATACTACCAAGAGATAGTACAATTAAATTTGGTACTCTTTATCAAATTAATGCAGAGCCAAATGAGATCATTATTAGTTCCGCAACAGTTGAAAATGTTGAAATTATAAGCGCGGTTACTGCTATGCAATTAAATCAAGGCGTATCCTTGACTTATTAAAATATTACAATAGGTAAACAATGGCAACCAGAAAGACACTAAATCTTCTTCCAAGTATATTTCGGTCTGACACCAATAAGAAATTTCTTGGTGCGACACTGGACCAATTGGTCAGCGAACCAGAAATATCTAAGTTCAATGGTTTTATAGGAAGAAAGTTTTCACCAGTTAATAAGCCCAGCGATAACTTTATCAACGAGCCCACAGTTAGCAGAGAAAACTATCAATTTGAACCAGCTGTTGTTATTAAAAATACCAGCGACGGTGTTGATTTATATGCAGATTACCAAGACTTATTAGAAAAAATCGAAACTCATGGTGGTATAATAGAAAATCATAATAGATTGTTTGAATCAGAATATTATAGTTTCAATCCTAGAATTGACATGGATAAATTTATTAACTATACTAGGTATTTCTGGTTGCCAACAGGAACCGATCCGGTTACTGTATCTGCTGGCACACCCGGTGATGACAGAACATTTGTAATTAATAGAAATGATGAAGGTGGGTATTCTACTATAAATCAAGATAATACACCAAATCCAACTATAACATTAGTGCGTGGCGGAGTATATAAATTTAATGTTAATCAGGTTGGGTCTAATTTTTGGATACAAACCGAAGTTGGCACAGACGGCTTTAAAGATTTTAATCAAACTATTTCCACTAGAAACATCATTGGCGTTACTAACAACGGTACCAATTCTGGTACCATTACTTTTACAGTGCCCGAAAGGGATTCGCAAGACTATTATTTTAAAATGCCATTATTGGGATTTATAGATTATGCCATTGGCGATCCTTTCTCTACAATCGATGGACAATTCTGGGTAAATGGAAACAATGCACTAAGTCAAATTGAAGGATCGCCAGCGTATCCACAAGAATACTATGTTGTTTTTACATCAACAAGTACAAACCCCGACGACTGGATTGATTACACAGGTAATATTGTACCAATAGATAAAAGACATGGTCTTTGGCAAATTACTATTAATCAAAATTCTAAAATACAAATGGTGTTTATTAGATCAATCCCATTGAGTTATAAAATTAGAATTAATTATGGAACAAATGCCGGCAAAGAATTTTTTAAAAATTCAGAAGATAATTTAGTTCTATCTCCCCCAATTACTGCACCACTGTCAACATTATTTTATCAAGACGAACTTAACGAATCTATAATAGGAAGAATTAATATTGTTGATTTCCCAGGTGACGGTATTAATGTTACTACAGACATCTTGGGTAAAAAAACATATACCAGTCCCAATGGGGTGGTATTTACTAATGGCCTAACAGTTGTTTTTGATAGCAGTGTGTTTCCTAATTCATATCGTAATATTAAATATATCATCGAAGGAGTCGGAAAGTCAATTAAATTAATAGATATAGCTCTATTAGAATCAGTTGAAAGCGTTGATACAACATCCATGGTACCGTTTGACAACGAACCATTTGATACAGTTGGGTTGGATCAACCGATACCGATTAGTGTGGCTATACGCGATTACATTTTAATGAATAGATCCACTACAGATTTAAATGCGTGGGCTCGGGGTAATAGGTGGTTTCATGAAGATGCAATTGCAAAAGCAGCTGAATATAATAAAAAAACATTAAAAATTGATCCAAACAAAAGAGCCAATAGACCAATCATTGAATTTGAAGAAGATTTACAATTATTTAATAGTGGCAAAAATTTACTTGCTATAATAGATAGAGCTGATACTAATTTTATAGGTACTGGCGAAAAAATATTAAGTGCATACGCCGATGTTAATGACAAATACGTCAATGACCCATCTATTAAACGTCTGAACTACATAGAAGGTCAAGTGGTTATTTTTCCTAACGATATTAGTAGTAACGTTAGAAATGCATTATTCAGAATTGAATTTAAATCTCAAAATACTGCAACATCATTTAATGGAACAGGAACAGGATATGTTGTTATTCGAGCCGGCACAACTCGAGTATATGAAAAAATAATAGACGGTAATAGAACAACATTTAGAGATCAGTACATACCGGGTACATTATTATATACAATAGATAATACGTACATTGGGAAAATAAAATCAATTTTTAGTAATAATGAAATGATTTTAGAATCACCTGCCATGGCATCTTACACTGAGATAGTGGTAAAATTTAATTATCCTAAGATCGTATTGCGTAAAATAAAAACAGCAGTAAATAATGATTCGGTGGTTATTAGGACAGGACTTAACGAAAAAAATACATTTTGGTTAAATGCGGGTGTATGGGTATATGGTCAGTTAAAAACAGGTCTGCATACTCCTATTAAATTTGATGTAGTTGATAGCGATGGTATTAGTTTAGCTAGCCCATCAAAATATACTGAAAGTAAATTTGCCGGAACGACTATATTTTCTTATGACATAGGAACTAGTAGTACAATAGATCCTATACTTGGTTTTAAATTACGTTATACTGGAGTGGGCAATTCAATATCAGATATTAATTTTGTAAACTCTTTTGAGACTGATACATTTACATATAAACCATATGATTATAAAACATTAAATATTTCTTCAATTGGATATTTAAGCAAACGTACCGGAAGAAATACTTATAGCTTGCTAACTGTTTGGCAATCAATATCAGAGCCTACAAAACAATACCAACATATATCGGAAACGTCGGACGGTTTGACTAATTATTTTGAAATTGATGTATTACCTGACGTGGCGGTAATACAACCAAACATAAAAGTTTTTGTTAATAATACATTAATTAAAAATAACGAGTTTGTTGTTGAAACTGTAGGAGTTAGACATGCCGCTAATATATTAACTACAGTTCTTGCTGATGATAAAATTGATATATTAGTTTATAGTAAAAACTCAATTAGTGATCTTGGGTATTATCAAATTCCAAGCAACTTAGAATTTAATGCACAAAACTATTCAATAACGAATATTACACTAGGACAATTCAGAGGACACTGGGATGCCATTGGAAAAAATACCATTGGATTAATTGGAAATCCTATATCATCAAATAATTTACGCGATCTAAATACCAATGCGCAACCTGGTTTAATTTTACAACATTCTTCTCCTTTAATTTATGCATCGTTATTTTTAATTGACCCATACCTTAATTTTATCAATAGTATTGAACTTGCACGTAGTGAATATTCAAAATTTAAAAATAAGTTTTTGGAACTATGTGTAAACACTCCCAACCTTCCGCGTAACAACACACCTGCCGGGGTTGATGCTATTTTAAAAATTATTAACGGAGTAAAAAATCAAACATTCCCCTGGCATTATTCAGACATGATTCCCTGGGGAACCGATGTTGTAGTTGACACATATAAAATAATTAATACACAAACTAGAATATATACATTGAATAACATATATCTATCGTCCATAGGCGATAGAATGTATCCAAAAAATGGACCATCAAATTGTGCCGTTCTTGTTTATATTAATAATAGATTGTTAACTATTGATGTCGAATATACTATTACCAATGGTAATCCTTATATTAATTTTACCGATGCTGTAACATTGCACGAAGATGATTTGCTTGTAATAAAAGGTTACAAAAATACTGATGGTAGTTACATACCCGAAACTCCTACTAAAATGGGAATGTATCCAAAATTTGTTCCGGGTAAATTTTTAGATTCGTCATTCAGAACACCTATAAATGTAATACAAGGACACGACGGAAGTAGAATTCCAATATTCAATGACTTAAGAGATGACTATCTATTAGAACTTGAAAAAAGAATATTTAATAACATTAAAGTAGAATACAATCCCGAATTGTTTGACGTATTTGCATTTGTACCCGGCAAGTTTAGAAACAATGATTACACCAGGCTTGAATTTAATGAAGTATTAAACTCTGACTTTTTAAAGTGGATAGGAACCAATCAATTGGACATTGGCAGTAATGAATATTTCTTATCCAATAACGAATTTAGTTGGAACTATAATCAGACTACTGATTCGGTCAATGACGAAAAGCTGCCCGGTTATTGGAAAGGCGTGTATCAGTATTATTACGATACATGTCGCCCACATACGCATCCGTGGGAAATGTTAGGAATACAAAGTAAACCAATTTGGTGGGAAACTACATACGGTGCTGCCCCATATACAAACACTAATACTCAAATGTGGACCGATTTAACATACGGATATAATCGCGGGGATCGTATTACTAATACAAAATATGCAAGACCGGGATTGATGAAAATTATTCCAGTTAGTGCCACTGGTGAATTATTATCACCATTGACTAGTTTAGTAAAAAAATATAACGGGACTACTTTCAATCAGAGTTACGCAATAGGGGACCAAGGGCCGGTTGAGTCTGCTTGGAGAAATACCAGCGAATATGTGTTTTCATTACACCGGGCAATAGCATTGCTAAAACCTGCTAAGTATTTTGGATTATTTTTTAATACATCATCTTACATTAAAGATTCGGCAATAAATCAGTTTGTGTTGAAAAGTAACAAAAAAAGAATAACTCCGGATTCGTTATTAATTAACGGAGAAATGGTAGCAGATACAATAACTAGATCTTCAAGTTATGTAAATTGGATCCACGGATACTTAACCAATTTGGGAATTAATGCAGCACAAAAAATAAGAACTACAATTAATAATCTAGATATCAGATTGGGGTATAGGATGTCGGGCTACAGTGACAAATCTTATTTTACTGCTCTAGTAGAACAATATAGCCCTACTAGTGTAAATCAATCTGCTATTATACCACCTGAAAATTATATTGTACATTTAAATAAAAGTTCTCCTATACGTACTGCAACCTATAGTGGTGTTATTATTTCCAAAACCACGGGCGGTTACGTTATCAATGGATACAATTTAAAAGTTCCTTATTTTACAGTTATACCTAGTTTAATAAATGGTAATTTTTATAAAATTGAAGTAGTTAATGTAAGTGCAGTTATATATAAAGATTACGTCGATGAAAAAGTAAACGTGCCGTATGGATTTGAATTTGGTTCGTCGCAGGAATTAGTTGACTTTTTAATCGGGTATGAACGATTCTTAATGTCTCAGGGTTTTATATTTGAAGGTTACGATTCGGATCTTGGCGAAGTAAAAAGTTGGGCATTGAGTGCGAAAGAATTTTTAGGGTGGACTTTACAAGGTTGGACAGAAGGCAATGTATTAGTACTAAGCCCTGTGCATTATACACTACAATTATTTTCAACTGACTCAGTTGTAGACACTGTGATTGGACAAACCTCTAATACTCAAGTATTAGGACCAAATTTTAATGTCATTAAAGCTGATGAAATTACCGTATTAAAAGAACCGGGGCGCACAACCGTTACTATAATTTCTGGACAAACTATTGCATATATGGAACTACATTTAGTTCAATATGAACATGTATTAATATTTGACAATTCGACTGTGTTTGCTGATATTATATATAAACCAGAATTAGGCAGTCGACAGTACAGATTAAAATTAATTGGAGCCAAAACAACCAATTGGGACGGATCATTAAACATACCCGGATTTATTTATAACACTGGAAAAATTGAACAATGGACCCCTGGCAGAGATTATAAAAAAGCAGATATCATTCAATATAAAAAACAAAACTATACAGCTATTGCAAATATTTCTGGCGCAGATACGTTTAATCATGATGTATGGAGTATAACCGATCGTAGTATTGTAGCAGGACTAGTACCAAACTTTTCTCAAAATGCAGCTAAGTTTGATACAATATATAGTTTAGACACTCCAAATATAAACAGTTATTTTGCTGGGTTCAGCAATGGATTAACCGGATATAGAAGTAGGCAGTATCTTGAAGATTTGGGAATGGACCAAATTGCTCAATCTAAATTTTATCAAGGTTACATAAAAGATAAGGGTACATTCAATTCAATATCGGCATTATTTAAAGCTCAACTTGATAATACAATAAACAATGTAGAGATATTTGAAGAATGGGGACTAAGAGTAGGCGAGTACGGAGCAAATAAAACAAATCAATCAATTGAATTAATTTTATACGAACAGGCGTTTCGCGATAGTCCAGCAGTGTTTACAGTAATCAATGGAACAGAAATTCCGCCACCACGTGTAAAATTCTTTCGACCAAATGCTTTACTAAGCAGAGGTATAGATTTTAAATTACCGTTATTCTCAAATCGACCAATGAATGAATATTTTGAGACTGATATAAAGACCGCAGGATATATTAGCATCGACGATATAGATAGCATGATGTTTGATTTTAATGATTATAAAGATTTAAATTTAACAATATTAGCCGATCTAATAAATGGATATAAACTTTGGGTTGCTAAAGATTTTAATAAAGATTGGCAAGTTTACAAAGTAGTAGAAGTAGATAACCTGGTACTTGGCATTAGTTATGGATTAGACAATAAGGCTGTTTTTACTACTTTGTATGATCATGGCTTACAGATTGCTGATATGATAGCTGTCAGAGATTTAAATTCTACATATGATGGTTTTTATCAAGTATTAAATGTTGAAGAACCAAATACTTTTGTTTGTATTATACCCGACGAATTGGTATCAGCAATACAATCTGTACCAGCATACGGAGCTGGAACTTTATTTTTATTACAAAAATCAAGATACAAAACAACAGAACTCAGAGAATCTAAAGTTACAAAAAGTATTTGGGAAGCTGGGGATTTAGTATGGATAGATGAAGACAATGGGCCAAGTTGGGCTGCATATACATTCGTACGCAGCGACCCGGGCAATTTTAGCGGAACTTATAATTTTTGGGGAATTGATAAAGGCTCTATAATATTCAGATCATCTGGATTACCATACCATAAATTTGGAAATATACAACTTGACGTAACAGCAGTCAAACAAAATTATAATCGAGTATGGCCTATTTACGCCGGCGTAAATATACCAGCAACATTTGTAATTGATACCGGAAGCGGAATAATTGGGTTTTGTTTAAATGGTGTACCAATTTACGGTAGTATCGAAGCTGACTTTACAGCACCTCCTGGTTATAACACTCCCGGAGGCTTTAATTATAACTTGTCGTACTCGGATTACGATTCCTTCATGATAGATGCCGCTGGCGGCACTACAACATTAAATGGCGAGTATTTTTATAGAAGCTTTACTTTTGCTCAGGCCTGGAATACAGGAATTGGTGGCAACGACACCAGAGTAGATGTAGAGTATAAGTCGGAGATTTTGTCTATTGCATATCTAGGTGGAGGCCTGACGCATCCCAATGGGCATAGTAAGATACTAGGATTTGCAATTGATGGCTATCCAATTTACGGGCCATATGGTCACTCAAACCCAAGTAACATTCGTACACCAATTATACGAATGACCAGTGGATATGTTCTTAAAGACCCTGCGTACAGAGCACCAACTGAGGCATGTGATTTAAATATGTATCCAATGGGTATGTTTGCACAAGATTATGAATTTACTCAAGATGGTACATTAGACGAGCACAATGGAAGATATTGTATTACTCCTGACTACCCCAATGGTACATATGCATATTTTGCCACAGTTAATAATTCTGGGCCTACATATCCATATTTCATTGGTCCTACTTTTTATGGTGATGTTTCCTCAGTAGGAAATTCTCTTATACCCGGACCGGGCGTTAAACCAATTATATTTGACGATCAGATCAACACCGTTTGGAATTTATATAAAAGACAAGAGCCTTCGGTTGATTTTAATAGCATGCGTGGCATGCATTTGGTAGACACTGTTAATAAAAATATTCTTGTTAAATTAGATATAATTGATCCAGCTAAAGGAAGAGTGCTTGGAATAGCGCAAGCCGATATAGATTTCATTACATCACTTGATCCTGCATTTTATAATAACGGCACAGATGATTTCTTAGCTATTGATAGTGAATTCAATTGGGGTGAGCAACAAATAGGATCAGTCTGGTGGGATTTAGAAGCGGTTAGATATTACGACTACGAGCAAGGTCCAATTGAATATAGAGCAGAAAATTGGGGTAAAACATTTACCGGAAGTAACATTTTTATTTACGAATGGGTATCAAGTGATGTATTGCCATCTATGTATGTTTCCAGTGGATTAGATGGTATTCCAAAATATGCCGACGATTCTGGATATTCTACATTATATTATGTTGACGACATTACAATGACAGTTAAGACCAAATACTATTATTGGGTCAGAGCTAAAACTAGTATAGGAAAAAATTCAAAATTACATAGTGTACTTTCATTGGAACAAATAATTGCAGATCCCGGAAAACAAAGCATACCATATGCAGCATTACTTGACAATAAAACAATTGCATTATTTAATATTGGAAAATATCTATTAGAAGATAGAATAGCATTACATATCGACTATTCATTGTCTAGGAATGAAAATATTTTACATAGTGAATTTGAATTATTTCAACAGGGTAATAAACATGCAATAATGAACCCTCGTATTGAGAAAAAAATAATTGATAGTTTAGTCGGTGTAGATGAAAATAGAAATTTAGTACCAGACCCTAGTTTATTACCTGCAGACCGACTTGGGGTTTCTAATAGACCAATACAATCAGTGATAGCTAATAGACTAGTGGCTCTTGAAAATATAATTGGATTCATTAATCAAATCTTATTAAAATATCCAGTTGCATCACGATTAATTGATAAAGAAACAGTACACTCTGACAATTTTTATGCGTCAGAACCATACCCTGCCGAGACCGAATACGATTCTATTGTTGATAGATTTATTGAATTAGATTACTTATTTGAGATATACCCGACAGATTTAGTAATAGGTAAAGAATATATCATTGCACAAGTTTCTAATACTAATTTTGTTGCATTAGGTGCCAGTGCAAATGAAATTGGTATTAGATTTAAAGCAACCGGAACCGGAACCGGTCTTGGTACTGCATTTTATAGTCGACTTTTAGTTAGTAAAGATATTAATAACGGAAATAGATGGGCAATTTATTATAAACGTGTAGGTGTTAATCCTGCACCATCATTAATAAAAATTCAATCTTATAATACAACTAATTTTTGGAATTTTACAGATTGGTATTCCGAAGAGCACAGCAGTGACACACTAGTAATTACCAAAACTTTTGATAACTACAACTTGACGTATACTGATAGTTTTAATGTAGGTGATATTGTTAAGATCAATGACAACGGAAAAGGTAAATTTTCAATCTATAGATTCAATGAAAATAATATTCTTGAGTTAATAGCAATTGAATCGGGCACTATTCAAATATCTTCTAAATTCTGGAATACATCAGGATTTGATCATGAGGGTATGGACTTCTTATCCTACGATTACAGTTACTTTGATGAATTACGTTATATATTTAAAGGTATCAAAGAAGATATTTTTGTAAAAGATTTAGAAATTTATTACAATCAATTTTTATTTTATGTAATTGAATATGTGCTGTCAGAACAAAGATATGTAGACTGGATTTTTAAAACTAGTTTTATATCGGTAATTCACGAACTGCAAGGATTGGTACAATTACCTTCGTATGTTAAAGATCGACAAGCACTGTACGAACAATATATCAATGAAGTTAAACCTTACAGAACAAAAATCAGAGAATACATATTAAAATATTCTAATTTAGAAACATTGGACACAAATACTGTAACTGACTTTGACTTGCCATCATATTATGACTTTGAATTAGAAAAATTCCGTAGTCCCAATGGAGAGTTTCCATCAAAGGATGCAGCACTATTAGCAACCAAACCGGAATATCAAGATTGGAATAACCATCACGGATATTCAATTGGCTCAATTGAAATAGCAAATGCAGGTGTTGGTTACATTTCTAATGGACAAGTCGTAACACCTGACATATCTATAATTCCCACCGATGAAACAGGATACGGCGCCAATGCTACCGTAGTAATAGATCAAAGAATTGCTGGTGCAATATCATCTGTTAATATTACAACTCCTGGGGATTTTTATACTACCACCCCGCTAATAGTTGTTAGTGGAGTGGGTGCAACTCAAATGAGTAGATATCAAGCTGGACAGCCAAAAGCTGCCAAATTGAGTCCAAGATTGTTGAATAAGAAAATAAGAAAAATTAATACTACAATAAAATTTGATAGAATTTCTTACGAAACCCAAGTTCAACAGTGGATCCCAAATACTAACTATGATAGTGGTGTATATGTAACATATCGAGGACAGGGTTATATAACAAAATCAAATATTGGAACATTAAATAAATTTGATAAAACTCAATTTACTAGTGTGTCGCCAACTGTATTTAATAATGCAAATGATCGAGTAACGGCATTTTATAATCCCACTGCGTCAATGATACCAAACGTATTATCCAGACTAATGACCGGGTTGGATAGACCTACCCTGTCTGGAGAAAATGAAGTAGTAATTGATACAGCAATACAGGGCGGCGGATTTACCGGAACCTCTATAGCAGCAGGAAGATTTGTGATAGGCAAGGCCTATATTATTATTAATATAGGTAATACTGATTTTACGCTATGCGGCGCATCGGCCAACAAAACAGGATTAAAATTTACAGCGACAGATGTAGGTGCCGGAACAGGATCGGCAACAATTGCATTATCCACCTCGGGGTATGGAACAGAGTTTGGTATTGAGCCAGGTTCAATTACATTAACAGGTGGTGCTTTTGTTTATGAAACATTTAGTCATGCTCCGGAAGAAATGTTACCCGGCATAACATTTGATGCTATAAGTATACGTGTTGTGGATGATAGCGGTGTAGGGTATAGAAGATTTACAAATATGAATGGAATAAAAACGGTATCAAACACCGCACCACTAAGTTTAACCACACTTTCACAAGATTTATTAATCACAGACTTGACTATAACAGTGTCAGATGATACCAATCTTTTTGCGCCTAGTATTATTTCGATTACGCCTGGTTTGATATTTATAAATGGCGAACTCATTGAATATTACACTAAGAGTAACAATGTTCTTGGACAATTGCGCCGAGGAGTGGGCGGAACTGGAACACCCATGGTGCATTCATTGGGCGCCGTAGTTGAAAATGCCAATCTCCCTGGGTCGATGAGACTATAATAAACCTGGAAAAATAAGATGATAAATAATGATAATAATCAGTTAGATCAAGATTCTTTAAAGGAATCCAAAAAAGTAGAAACACCGGACGAAGAGCCCGGTATAGCTGTGCAAGGGTTTTTAAAAATATTTGATCCAGAATCTGGAGAAGTTTTAACCCACGGTAGAGCTTAATAAATTTAAAGGATAATGATGCAATCACACGAAACAATACAACCAGGAATACAAGGTTTTATTAAAATATCCGATGTTTCGGATAGTTCTCGCCCTATTATTTTAGTTGAAAAGAAAAATGCAATACATTATGAAAATATCAGTGAAGCATTAGCAATGGGTTTGGCTAATAAATCTAGTAATTTCATATATGAAATGCATTTTGGAAATGGTGGGACTACAGTAGACCAGACTGGTATCATAAACTATTTGCCACCAAATGTTAATACACAAAATTCCAACTTATATTCCCCTACTTTTTTTAAAACAGTAGACGATACAAATGAAACAAACACCGACCCAATCAGGAACAAACTCGAAGTTCGTCATATTCCGGGCACAGTATATTCTGACATTCTGGTAACTTGTCTCTTAGACTACGGCGAACCAGCTGGGCAATTAGCATTTGACAATAGTCCTTACAGTGAAGATACCTTTGTGTTTGACGAGTTGGGACTTAAAGGGTGGAGCGCAACTGGTGCAGGATTGGGAAAGTTACTAACACATGTTATTTTTCACCCAGTCCAAAAAAGTTTAAATCGATTAATTCAAATTGAATATACAGTAAGAATACAATCGCTAACTAATTTAACAGGATTAGCATAATGATATATCTAAATAAATGGGTAAATACTAGTAACTCGGAGTTAAAGTTTTATGGCATATAATATATACAAATCAAATGGCGATTTGTTATCTATCGTCGACGACGGCTTTGCCGATATAAATTCTGCTAGTGTTGCATTAATAGGAAAAAATTTCCCAGGGTATGGTCAATACTTTAATGAAAATTTTATTCGCTTAACAGAAAATTTTTCTAGTGATAACGCACCAGACAATCAATTGACTGGGCAACTCTGGTATCAAACTAGTACTAGTCAGTTAAAGATATGGAACTCAACTGAATGGGTGTCTGCCGGTAAGCCAAATATTGTCAATGACAATGCCAGTACCAATAGGCATTTTATAACGTTTGTTGATAGTTTTGGAGGAACTCCGGATTTTAAAGTTGCGGCAAATAGAGGTATAACTTTTATACCAAGTTATGGTTTTTTTGGAATTGGCGTAGAAAATCCAATGTCCAAATTAACAATTAGTACCAATATTGGCGGCGCACTAGCAAGCCCTTCACCAAATACAAATACTTCGGTGCATACATTAGGCGATAATGGAAAAGATAATGTAGTTATCATTGAAAGTTATGGTGGTAATGGCCCAACATATAATATTGGTAATTCTCCTGTTTTAGCAATGCGTAGAAATAACGGAACTGGTGCCGGCAGAGAAGCAGTTAGAGCCTCTGACGTAATTGGTCGCCTAGTAGGACAAGGATACAACGGAACTTCCGCAACTACAGCCAGAGTTGGTATTAACTTTGAGTCTCCTGAAAATTGGAGCGCAACTTCTACCCCTACCAGGATAGTATTCTATACAACACCAACTGGTACTATAACATCAGCAAACGCAATGGGTATATTAAGTAACCGTACAGTGGAATGTTATGGTAATGTATCAATCCAACAAAATCTGACTACAACCGGGTTTATCAGAGCCGGCGGTGACGTAACAGCATACTATACATCCGACGAAAGACTTAAAACAAATATTTTACCTATAGACAATGCATTGGCTAAAACTATGTCATTAAATGGTGTTACATTCAATTGGAACGACTTAGCAACAGATAAAGATTTAACTGTTAGAGAAGCTGGACTAATTGCACAAGATTTGTTAAAGATATTACCCGAAGCAGTCACAGAAAGAGACAATGGATACTTAGCAGTTCAATATGAAAAAATAATTCCGTTATTAGTTGAAGCTATTAAAGAACTTTCAGCTGAAATTAATGCTCTTAAAAAAACTGTTTAAAATTAAAATTGGAATACTAGAGTGACTATACAATCTTGGACTACTGAACCTTTAACATCATTGTCGTTGAGCGAGGTTCAACGAGAGTTTGGCGGAGTTAATCCGATTAGCATGAGCGAGTATCGGGCAACAACAGTTGGCTATGTTGGAATTGGAAGGACTGGGTATCCGTTTGGACAAGAAGTAGAAATCCCCGGTCTTGGATATTCAATTTCAATTAGTAATTTTTACGGATCAAGTTCTGTTCCGTATGCTATATATCCGCAAAAAGTTTCGTTTAACGAAGGCGAAACAATGACATTTACTGTTACTGCCCCAGTTAGTAACGGAACAAAATTGTATTGGACTTTTGATGATGTAACTGTAAATGTTGTTGTATCACCAGCCACGCTTGATATTGGATACAAAGATGTAGCATACAGTGTTCAGCTAGTAGGATCGGGCGGTATTGGAAACTATAGATACGCCATTGGAAGAGGATCGTTGCCGTCGGGCTTGACTTTGTTCACCGGAAATGGGTTAATAGCAGGCAGACCAACAGTTACAGAAAGTAAAACATTTCTTATAAACACATTTGATACTGAGTTTAATTCAAATGCATTTTTATATACTATAAGAATTGACGAAGTGTTAATTTCTATACTACCAACTAGTTTTACCGCTGCTAGCAAAAATGTACCTTTTACATATTCTATTAATGTGTCCGGCGGTGCAACACCGTATATAATTACAGTAGATAGTGGTACTCTACCTACAGGGGTGTTGTTAACGCCAATGACAGATACAAGGGCTGACCTGGGCGGAACTCCAAGTGTGCCTGGCACATACAATTTTGTAATTAAAGCGGTTGATTCCAATGGTGCAACCAAAACTCGTGCATATTCTTTTGCTGTAAATGATGTTGGTATTAGTATTAACCCGGCAGCATTACCTGCCGGTGTTGTTAATACTCCTTACAGCCAAATCGCATATGCATCAGGAGGTACAAGTCCGTATACATATACGTTAAATGCTGGGTCAGAATTACCTATAGGACTAACGTTGTCGGCTAACACAGGATTGATCAGCGGGTCTCCTACTATAGCAGGGTCAAGATCGTTTACAATAAGAGCAACAGATGTAAATACAAATTATGGTATTAAACCTTACACAATAACCATTGGTGGTGCAAGTGTAGTTGTTTTACCTGGTGCAATTACTAATGTATTTAAAAATGTACCATTTAGTATGAACATAACTGGTGCAGGTGGTAGCGCACCGTACGTGTATTCTATTATATACGGATCTGTGCCAACTGGGCTAACTTTTTTCACTGGGAATGGGTATCTTGCGGGAACTCCTACTGTAACTGGCGCGTATGTTTTTGAAGTAAAAGCCACCGATGCAGTTACAAATTTTGCTACTAGACGTTACACTGTAATGTGTGTACAAGTTGTAATATTATTCGATCCACCATTCTTGCCAAGAGCCAAAACAAATGTACCTTATACTCAACCATTAATTGTGTCCGGGGGGCAATCGCCGTATTCTTTTGCTGTAACCGCAAATGCATTACCGGCTGGAATTTCTTTAAGTAGTAATGGGATTATTTCTGGTACTCCCACTGCACCTGTTACGATCAATTCGTTTACAGTAACAGCAACAGATTACAATAATAATACTAGCACAAAAGTATATGCACTACTAGTGGATCCTGTTGAAATAATTGTTCTGCCAGATCTTTTAACCGACGGGCTCACTTCTATACCTTATTCTAGAAGTCTAGCATCATCGGGCGGAACTCCTCCCTACACTTATACAGTGGTGTCTGGTATTTTACCGCCTGGTATTACACTATCAAGTTCTGGTGTATTGTCTGGAACACCCACTGTGGTTGATTTGTATAATTTTACTATACGATCAACTGATGCAAATACTAATTCATTGGTAAAAGCATATTCTTTAGCAGTATTAACTAACCAATGGTCATTATCATTAATTGGTTATAGTGAAGGCGCAGTGTCGGGTTCCCCAATTACAGTCACTGAAGGTTCGGCACTAACTTACATAATCAATTGGCCTACTAATGTACCAGAGATTGCACTATCACAATTAAGAATAGTCGGCCCTAAATTAACCGATGCGTCAGACGTTGAATTGGAAACAATTGACGTGGTCACCGGTATATACAATTACGATGTTGGTTTTAGCAATGAATACAATATAACCGGAGCACCATTAAATTTAGCAAAATCAATCGGTAGCAGTTTTTATCTATCTAATAATTCTTTTTTCACATCAAACGGAATCAGATATGGTCTTTATAGAAAACCGGATGCCAATGGACTAAGCTATTGGGTTAGATATGCACAAGATAATAATTTAGCCGTAAGTGATCAAGCCTTCATTGATGCTTTCTTTTTAAAAGCAGAATTAGGAACAGGGGCGCCTGGTACAATTCAAGATGGTACTAGATGCTTAAACAATACAAAAACTTTGTCTGTTGGTTATTACGAAGGTACTGACTTTTTTGATAGACCCGATACCAATGGAAGATCAGGCATTGCTAGTATACATATAGTTGCAGATCAATTATTAGAAGGTGCCGAATCTTTTAATGTTAAATTATTCTATAATAGCGCAGTGGTTTCTACATGGGGCGGAGTGAATGTATCTGATACATCAACTCCGCCACCACCCAGTATTATATTGAGTGATATTGCAACCACTGGTCAGAGAGGCGACTTATACGATAGTACCATTAGTGCAACGGGCGGCACAAGTCCGTATACAATATCATTTATTGGGGGAGTAATACCAAATGGTCTTACACTAGGCCCCACAGGCAATTTATTTGGCCGACCATCTAGTACAGGGACTTTTAGTTTTACGATACAAGTAATAGATACAGCAAATTATTCAGTCACTAGGATTTATACTATTAGCATTAGTGGTAAAACTTTAATACTAACTCCAAGTTCTTTGCCTGATTTTTATCTAGTAGGTCCAAGTTTGTCTCCGTACTATAATTCACAATTAAGTACGTCGGGCGGCATAGGTGATTATACATATCAGGTTGTTGCAGGAACTTTACCATACAACTTAACATTAACAGAACGTGGATTAATAACACCAAATGCCAATCCAGGGGTTGCTGCTACTTATACATTTACTATAAGATCAACCGACTCATATGGTAATTCAATTGATCGTCAGTATTCTATTGTTGACCACGAAACAACAAATACGCCACCACCACCACCACCACCTACTCCGGGACCAACGCCTCCGTATTACCCACCGTCGCCGTACACACCTGCCAATAGATTAACAATAAACGGGTCTGTCAGACTAACTGCCGCATATACTTATGTAAATGAATCAGGGGTGGCACCAAGAGTTGGAGTATTTTGGACTGCTGGGCACAATACAGTGCCTTACACGTATCGTATTGTAAATCCACCGAGTGAAATTACATGGACTATATCACAAGGAAATTTACCCCCTGGATATGAATTAGTACCGTCAGGATTTGGGGCAGTTGTAATACAAGGAATAGCAAATACAACAACATATTGCCAATATGGTGATTGTACTCCTGGTAATTTGGTATACAGTCCTAATAACCCTCCTACATTTACTATAAGAGCAACCGCCGCAAATGGTGATTATGGAACTCTAGTAGATGGAATATTTGTGTTTAAAACTAACGGATTCCCCTCTTAATAAATAATTGATTATGACCATTAAAGTATCAGACTTCGCATCGAGCTCGTTATCGGGAAATGTAGTTTTAACTGCTAAAACAGCTATATTTACTACAACAATAGTAGCAGATGGCTTTCCTGAAGGTGCAGCAAAAATAATTGCAAAACTCAGGAAAGATAGCGAAACTGGCAATGTTTTGGCAGCGTCTGATACTATTTTAATTAATGATAATAGTCAAGCTGGAACTGGTGTTGCTATTACGGTATTACCTTTTACATTAGTACAACCAATTAGATTGGTTGCATATTCGAGGCAATTAACAGGAGCCGGTGGCACAGCGCCATATCAATTTTCTTATACCGGAAGTTTGCCCACTGGTTTAGATTTGTTACCTAACGGAATTTTAACAGGAATTCCTTTAGAAGTAGGAGTATTTAATTTTACAGTAACCGCTACTGATGTTAATACAGATTTTGGTAGTACTGTTTATCAATTGGCTGTAACAGGGCCGGGAATATATTTATTCCCTGCAACACTGAATGCAGGGTATACAAATTTATTGTATAATACATCGGTTGCTGCAACCGGTGGCCTTCCTCCTTATGAGTTTACTATATCTCAAGGTGCATTACCAACAGGTGTGGTGTTAACCCTAAGCGGTAATTTTGAAGGAAAACCTCAGGATGCAGGGCCTGTTGCCATAGTAGTAACAGCAACCGACTCCAATGGTAATACAGGATCTAAATCTTATATTATTAATATAAATCGTATTAGTGTTGTAGTAAGTCCGCCTACTCTACCTCCGGCATTTAAAAAATTACCATACTCTCAAGCAATAACAGGAACCGGGGGTACACTTCCTTATTCTTGGTCTGTTATAAGTGATGATACTTTTCCAACTGGGATATTGTTAGACCCAGCAACTGGGGTAGTATCAGGAACGACTGTTGTAGTGGGAAGTAAATCGATAACTGTTAAAATTACAGATAAAGATGGAAATTATGGAACTGCAAATTATACATTTTTATCTAATGAAGTAAGCATTTACATTACTCCTAATACAGCTATACTTGCTTCTATACAAATAAACTCAACTTATAACCAGGTCTTAACAGCAACTGGTGGTGTTTATTTGCCCAATACAACTCCTTCGTATACATGGATAGTATTTTCCGGCGCATTGCCGCCGGGAATTACATTTAACGGAGTAAGCGGTACACTAGCCGGAAGGCCAACTGAAATTGGCAATTACTCTTTTTCAATTCAAGCAACAGATGGATATCAAAATAGCGGAACAAGATCGTACCTCTTTAATGTATTACCAGTTACTGTTACAGTTTCTCCTGCTGAGCTGGGTCTTATTACCATTGGTGAACCATATACACAAGTATTTTCAGCAACGGGCGGCGAAGCACCTTACACTTATTCAGTACATGCAGGAACATTACCATCGGGTATAACACTAAATCCAAATGGAACATTAACAGGCACTACTTATGTAACCTTAGAGCGTAATGTTACTATCAAAATAACTGACGTGAACGGAAATTTTGTATTAAAACAAATTAAAGCATCGGTTGCATCCGACCATTGGATAATAAGTTTAAAAAATGTTAATAGTGTTTCTTTGGAATCATATAGTGCTGCTGAATCATCTAACAATCCTGGTAGTATTAATACTATTAATGAAAATGAATATGCAACTAGAGTTGTAGTTTCGTCAAGGTATTCGACTGGTAACGAAACATTGTATTGGAATATAGCACAAGCACCGGGTGTATCTGCACACCCGGTGGGAAATGATTTTGGGATAATTACGGCAAGTACTGTTACTAAATCTATATACGATTTTGATACGTCTTTTGCAACCGAGTTTTCTTTTAACGCTGGTCAAATAACTTTAGCTAAATGGATAGCAACAAATCTCTATCAATCAAATAGTACATTTAATACAGATACCGGTACCAAATACGGATTATTTAGAAAACCCGATGCAGCCGGTTTAGCAAGTTGGGTACGAGGGGCAACGGTTAATAATTGGGGTGTTGGCAATGTAAGTTTAGTTAATCAGTTTTTTAAAGGAGTAAGCACAGAGCTCGATTATTCTAGGTCGTTAACTTCTAATAAAACACTTTTGTCCGACGCAAACCAGTCTGGATCAAATTTCTATGACAGACCCGACAGCGTCGGCGGCACAATTATTACATTCGATCCGTACACTTACACAAACGGATATAGTCAAGAGTTTAATGTAGTAGGGGCTGATTTAACATTGGCCCAATGGATTGGTGCTAATTTGTATACATCAAATGATCAATTTACTACAAATTTAACCCCAGCAGTACGATACGGATTATTCAGAAATCCAGACCTATTAGGATTAAACGGATGGGTTAATAGAGCAAAAGTAATGAGTTGGGGTGTCAATAATGCAAATTTAATAAATGAATTTTTTTCTAACGCAGCAATAAGTGCGCTCGACGGCCCTAGATCACTAACAAACAAAAAAGATTTTATTGCAGGTCATTCACCTGGTGACGTATTTTATGATCGACCAAATAAAACTGGAATGCTTGCACTGTCAGCCGTTGCAGATTCAACTACAGAAGGCGCTGAGCAGTTTATTGTAGAAATAAGACAAAATAGTTTAACAGGCCCAGTTGTTGCTGCAACCGATAATATCACTATTGCTGATAATAGTACGGCTAGTTCAACAGTTTATAATAATGATGCAATTGGATTTAGAAATTTTATTTACAGAGTAAGTGAAGGTGACACATTAAATTTTGAAGTGTTAGCACCTGGAAATGTACCAATTTCTGCACTGACTACTAATTTAACTCAGATAACAGTTTCTACTCCGTCTACAGCAACTCTTCCGGATTTTGTTGTAGGTACAAAAACTGTTCCAATGGTTGGAAGAGTAGGACTAGCAAGTCTGACAGTTGTGGCAGATATGTTAACAGAGGGAGAGGAATATGTTACTATTGCAGTTGTATACAATGGAACACAACAATCTTCATTGGAAGGACCGGTATTGATTGCTGATACTTCAAAAGTAACATACGAATTTACCAATACCCCGGCTGGTGTCAACGAAGGTGATGTAGCAAATTTTAGTATACGTACCACTGGAGTATCCGACGGAACAAGATTATACTGGCGTATTAATCATATCACTACACAACCGGCAGACTTTTCTAACGCAGCAACAAAATTTGAGGTGTTATACGCATTTGCAAGTAACCCACTTGCACCTCTTAAACCGTCGTCTAATGCAGTAATTGATTATTGGATGATAAATGGTTTATCTACATTTAACTACAGCATATTAACAATCAGGTCTGGAGATCCAGCACTTGCACAACAAATTGATGCAGCCCGAATTGCAGATTCAACAGGCACAACCGGACAAGCTATATTAGCTACACGAGCAGCAGTGTTAAAGGCCTATAACGAGTATTATCAGGCCCAAATGTTTCCAGGTGAAAATGATATAAGGTATTGGATGACCAATGGATTGGGAATAAACAACAATACATTTATAATTGCAATTCAAAACGCAAACTCGGCCAACCCTGCATTGCAATTAGGGATACTACAGGAGAGAGCAGACCTCATTGGTATAAACACACGATGGGAAGTAATATATGCATTTGCTGGATGTCCTTATGCAACAATTACTCCAACTGAGCTAGAAATAGCCGATTGGAGATGTAGAGGGCTGGCTGGGTTCCAACAAAATATGGTATCTAGATATACCGGAATAAGAGCATCTACAATTTCAGCTCAAAGAGATGCAGATAAGTTGATATCCGGTGGTGGTGCAGGACAATATGTTGTTAGTTCGAGAACGCAGGTATTAGCAGCATATCAAGATGACCCTGACGCTAACCCGTATCCAACTGAAGTTGAAATACGTTATTGGATGGAACACGGATTGGGAGTTAACAATGTAACATTTAGTAATGCAGTACAGACAGACAAAACACAAAGCCCAACTACTTATGCTCAAAATTTAGCAATTAGAACACAACTAACAAGTAATAAGTCAAAAGCATGCAAAGGGTCAATTTTAGTACAGAGTGACACATGTACATTTGGTCTAAAAGCCAGGGCCGATATGTTAGCCGAAACTGAACAAAAATTTACAATAAGTTTAAGTACTACCGAAAACGGAGAACCAGTTGCAACTACTAGCATTATTACTATTGCAGATACTAGTGTGGAAATATATTCAACAGTTCCAGTAGATTATACTGGAATACAGTATTCTTATTCCAATTCTGTATCTGGTGGTACATCCTGGTATACAGTAGGTTATGGTTATCCAATATTAATTGATTCTACCAGTTTAAATTTAAATGGGTTGGGATCATTAGGAACGTCTCCTGGTGGATCGTTTGTAGTTAGCGGCGGTATAGGTGCTGTTACACCAACATTAAATGGAACATCTCCTAATTTTACTATTAATAATCCAACTAGTAACAATCTAATTTATCAAATTGTAGTAGAATACTTTGTTAGATCAAACTTAACAATTTTATATTCAATATATCGAGAAGTATCACCGGGCAACGATATTCTGATACAAGAAGATACCGCATTATTTAATAGAGTAACTGGATTAGATCCTGATGAATTTCCGTATAGTCGATATAACTATTGGCCTTTAACTCAAACCGGATATGTTACCATTCCCGGGGGTACTACATATACATTTAAAATAAAAATGTCCGCCACTAGCTATAATTCTATTCCTGCTGGAAGTGGGCTAGTTTCTCAAAGCGCACCGCTTATAGTTTATTGTGATCCAAGTGGATTACGCAGAATTTCAGTCAATCTAGTTACATCAGTTAACCCAGGGTATGGATTACCTTTTTATTGGATCGAGGGACACTCAGATCAAAATTATATTCCGCCATCGATATATTATGTATATTTTAATACCATTGGGCAAACAACAGTTGCAATAAACGAAGGTGCTTCATTTAATGTAATACTAACAGGACTATATCTGGCAGATGCTACATATACGTGGACTCTGTATCGTACTGCTGGTGGTGGTGCCGTTGCTGGCACCGACTTCATTACAGTAACTGGTACGGTTGCGGTAACTAGTAATTATGGATCATTTGGGGTAACTTCAAAATCTGATGCTCTAACAGAAGGAACAGCAACGTATTATGTTACTATTTCTCTTGCTGGATCAATAATAATAACTTCTGATACTATTGCAGTTACAGTCTACGATACTAGCTTGACACCGCCACCACCACCACCGCCGTATTATCCACCACCACCACCACCATCACCACCGGCGCAAAGTTGGTGGTCATCCTGGATGAGCGGGTCCTGGGGCGACTGGCGCTGGTAATTTTTAATTATGATCAATCTAAAGTTAAGGTAAAATACAATGCGCGACAGTATAACTATTAAAGAAAATCAATTTCAAGTTTGGTGGGAAATACGAACGGCAAACGTGCCAAACGGAACTACTCTTTATTGGACGTTGGGATTAGCCAACGGCGGCAGCCCGGGAGTTACGTTAGCCGATTTTGGATTTGCACAAGAGTGGGGTACAGTAGTTATCAATGATAACTTTGCTAGTTTTCCAATGCGAGCAGTAGAGGATCAAGCATATGAGGGCCCGGAGTATTTTGTATTGCAATTAAGAACAAATAGTCAGTATGGTCCTGTTGTTGCAATTAGTAATTCTGTAAAAATTGTTGATACTAGTATTGGTGTACCAGCAGCACCGCCATATTATGCACCGCCAGCAGCACCGCCAGCAGCACCGCCAGCAGCACCGCCAGCAGCAGCACCGGTACCGGTATATAGTTTACTAGCATCTACTTTAGTTATAGAAGAAGGAAATTCGATTACTTATACTTTAACTGGACAAAATATTGTAAATGGTACATATTATTGGTATGTTAATCATACAGATACTTCTGCCTTGAACTTTGTAGCAGAAAATGGATCGTTTACTGTTACAAATAATTCAGGAAACTTTGTTGTAAACTCTGTTGTTAATCAAATGTTATCAAGTGGAAATCGAGCATTTACAGTAAGCGTCTATAAAGAGACCACTTCTACTGTTAGCTTCTATGGGCTATATACTTATTATTCACGTGTTATATTAGTAACATCTAGCATATGCTATCTGACAGATGTTGGAAGCCCTGGGCCTGGCGGCGGCGGCGGCGGCGGTGGTGGTAGTGTTGCAGTTAATGCGTATATGCCACGTACTACTAAGAGAGCAGCCGAAATAGACGTCGGAGATCCGTTAGTGTTATTGTCTTTCGATAGACAAGGTATGATGCCGGGTATAACATTAAGTAATAGAATCAGTCAACAAAATTTATTAACACTTATCAGTGAGTCGGGTATTAGATTAACAGTGTCAGACAATACTCCGTTAACATTACCAAATGGTGCATATGTTAATAGCACACAAGCATTGGGTAATTACTTACCGGTGAAAGATTCAGATGGTTTCCGTTGGGAACGAATTGTAGAAGTAGTCGATGCAGGCAAAGGCCTTGTTGCTACAATATCGTGCGAGAATCAATGCTATGCCGCAGGTGACGAGCCGGACCGATTTATATGGACACATAATTTTGCTGCAATGGAAAAACTATAAAATAAAGGAATACACAAATGAAATATCACATCAGAGCATTCAACAAAGTTCTAGGTCATTTATATGTTGAGTTTGAAGGATTTGGAAATAAAGCAATAAATGTACCAATCAACGATGCTGGGCTTTATATAACTGGTACCGAGCTAGATGAATATATAGAAAGTTTTATACCAGAAGCCGAAGTTAAAAGGAAAGCTGCACTAGCAGCCGGAATACCAAATTGGGAAGAAATTCAAAATTTAGTACCAGAGCCGGATCAGCAAATCTTTGTAACAAATTCTAATCCAGTTATTAATACTGGACCAGTTTTATAACTCAGAGCCATCTTAAACAAAAATAAGTTAAATCCTCAGGGTGTAACTTAGCAATAACTTTAAAAAAATAATTGTAATTGTTGGGGTCGATGGCTTGTTCCCATCTGGGCTTTTCCACAGCATGTCTCATAACCCATCGACCTGCTTCACTGGTCTCCCATTTGTATAGAGGCTCGGAGGCATACACACTAGGATCTTCTGCCCAAGCATCTACTAGAAATGTATGGACAACAATCTCTTGCATATATTATTCTGACACGTATTCTTCGGCCATTGGGAATATAGCAGAAATGGCTTTAGCACAGGCCAATGCTACAAGTTGATGTTCTTTTTGTGTACCATTTGCACTACGTAGTTCTATAAAGTGAACCCAGCTACGTAATGTGCCATTCATATATAAACGGCTAACAGTATTACCTTCGGGCAGTATAGCTCTAGCCTGCTCTTTAGCAATACCTTGGTCTATTGCCCATGAATAATGCTCATGTACTAGATCTATTACCTGTTGCTGTCTACGGTTCCACTCGGCAGTAATACCCTGTTGTTTTGCATCATTAGCATCAATTTCTATGCTGTTTTGTCTATTCTTGGTATCCTGTAAGCGTGCCTCTCTAAGAACAAAGCTAAGATCCTTAGTAGGGTCTGCATAGCGTTGACTAAACTCTTGGAAACTAAAACTACGGTGCCTAAGAATTTGACGTGCAATATCCCGTGTGGTTTCAATTTCTACACAAGCCGAAACCATTTCAAGTGGACTCCAATGTGCGTGTTTAACCAGATACCGAATAAGTTTCTCACTAGATTCAGTATTGAATTGATTAGACGGATTGCTTACACGAGCACAGTAGGCAATTAGCTCTTGTGCATCGTTAATACCTTGTTGTTGAAATTCAGTCGTGGGTTGTGAGAATGAAACTAAAGTTACGTTCATAGGTCTTTAAGTATTTGGTCGGTTATAGGTTGAATGGCTTTTGCAACATCGTCAACATCAACATAAAAGTCAACATCAACAATAATATGATCCAAGGCTGTTAACCGTGAATCTAACATTTCTTCGATCGCGCTAGGATCGTTTCCCTCGTCGATTAATTCTTTAACATCGATATTAACTACAGTTCCATCTATTAGATTTACATTAAGTGACCGAAGTAACGTAATAGGAATTTCATTTTTTTCTACATCTTTAAGAATTTTTTTCCATTGATCTCGAGGAGAAACATTAATCTTTTTTAACTTTGGGCGCGGCTTTTTTCTTGGTGGGAGTGACATTTTTTGCAGTTATAGGGTCGAGCGCAGCGGCTTCTGTTAACAGACGATCAGCTTCTTTTAAAAGTTGCTCGGCATTGGCTTTCATAGTCTCGGCTTGTTTGATTCGGTCTTTGGCCAAATCGGCATCACTTAACACTTGGTCCGCTGGTGCTTGAATAGACGCAGGAATGGATCTACTAGAGCTAGGAACTCCTACTTCTCTTGGTTCTGGTTTACGTTTCTTACCAGTCATTCCGCGATCCGCATCTAACTCGGCAAGACGCTTAATTGCACTTTCGCCTTGTGCCATTTCATTTAAGATTGTATTCATTTCATCTAAACGAACAGAGCTAGTACTATTGGGTGTCAGTATAACTTGATTAGTTGGGATTTTTTTAAGTAATCCGTTTTTATGTAATGCTTCTAGACAGTTAGTTCCGTCGGACATTAGATTTCTAAATAAGACATCTGACAAACTTTCGGCTGCTTGACCCGGCGCACTTTCTAAAACCGACATTACTGTGTCGTGATACATTCTTGGAAGTAAATCACTATATGCAACTAAGCACATATGATCTTCCCCAGGCAGGGTTCTAAATATTAATACAATTTTTTTGTTGTTATGTTTGCCAATATGTTTATACATAATAATTTCCTTTAAGTAGTGCTATTGCTTGATTCATCGTTTTTAGCCACATTAGCTGCATTAATAAAGGTTGTAATACGATCGTATAACGCACCCACACTTGACAATTCGTCCGGTTTCCAAGCGCCTCTTTTTGTTACAGTTTCTATAATCTGTAACATTATGTTTAGGTCGTTTAAACTTAATGTTGGTGTGTTTGGTGGAATCTCACTAGATTCGTTATTTGAAACTTCAGACATAAATTGATTCTCCGATGATACACTTATTTAAGTGCAATGGCCATCGACCAATAAATTTTTATAATTTAAAACTATTAATGTCTGACAGCACCAATGCAAAATACGATGCTTCACTATGTATCTCAAATCCGGCACGTTTACGCATAGAAAATCCACTGCTACCATCGGCAATGGATACTACATCACCAAAATAAAACCTACCTTCGAGATTTTCAAATATCCAATTGACTATCTGACTAGCAGGCCCGGTTAGATCAAAGTCCACCGCAAAAAAATGTGGCGGGCAATGATCTAATTTACGTAATCCGTGTACGTTTAACGGATTAATCTGGAATGACTGTAGTGATTGTAACGTCATTAAAAACAATTTCGTTGGCTAGATCTTCTAAATCCAATCGATCTTTAAGATACTCGTTTGCAGTTTCGACAAAACTATTTAATAGATGTGGCTGACTTGTCATGATCGAAATCTCAGCTGAGCGAGCCAAATCATCCAAGTAACGCTCACAATCTAGTAACTTAATTTGTAAGTCTGTAATTACTTGACGAGCTTGTTTAAGACGTTTTACAGAGTCTGGATTTACAATTTTCATTTGACTGCATCCTCGTAGTGAGCCCAAATACCAAACGGTGGTTGAGCAGATTCATTACCTTTAATAATCCAAACAGTATCGCAGTAGTTGGCATCACCCCAAGACCCATTTGGGTAACCGTCAGTGAACACAACCAACTTCTTAGGCTCAATTCCGTTCTCTTTCATGAATTCAAAGTTGGCTTCAAACAAAGTGCCACCGCCACCTGCTGGCTCGTACTCGGAAATTTGTTTCATGTTGTCTTGTGTGAATTCTTGCATATTATGAACATCAGTATCAAAACACCACACTTTAATTTTGTAGTCGGTATAAGAATCCATAATGCCTTGGATTTCTCCTAAGAATATTTTAAGTTCTTCGTTACCAATACTACCTGAAGTATCAATGGCTACACAGATATCAACAGTTTCTCCATACTTGGTACCTGGCAAGATAGCATCCATATGCCAGCCTCTGCGGTTAACTCGCATAAAGCTGTAGTCATCTTTGATTGTACTTTGAATCTGTTGCAACAATAATTCGCGCCAGTCGATAACCGACTCAGTCATATCTTTAATTAGACGCTTGACACCATCGGGCAAATCATTAGAACCAGCAGCCTGTGCGGCCTGCAATACTGCTTCTTTGATTTCGTCACGCATGGCTTTGCGTTCGTCTTTGCTCAGTTTAGGCCGACCGTTGCCATCGCCGTCTTGATCACCATCACCATTGCCATCACTGTCATCTTCGTCTAGATGCTCATCCAACATTTGATCAATTAATTTTTTAATGTCGATCTTTTTTGCATTCTTATACAAGTCGTCGTAGACTTCCTCGTAGCTCATGCCGCGATACTTGCGATCTAGTAGAATTGGAACAGTGGTAATTTTTTGACCAATATTGTGATCTACTAGATCTTGATTAACGCAATAGTCAGCGGCAATGTTACTAAGCACCGGGTCACGATTTTCACGACGTCCCAAATGATCATATACCACATGCAACACTTCATGCCCAAACAAGAACTCGCATTCTTTTAAACTTAGGCGATTAATAAATTCGCTATTGTACCAAAAATTACGACCGTCGGTAGCGGCAGTAGAGCACCAACTATCACCATTGATTAATTTTAACCGTGTTGCCAAGTTACCAAAGAACCCAGCTCGCAATAACAAACCTACACGAGCTGTAATAAGTTTTTCGCGGGCAATTGCATCAATCTTGGGATTAGTAACTGTAACGACTTTTTGCTTTTCTGCTAGGGTAGTGTCAGACATAATATATCCTGGTTAAAATTGTATTATACACTATTCTTATCCGTTTGTCAAGATAAAAAAGAGGCTTGCGCCCCTTTTTTATTTAACTGCGGCAACCACGTACTTACCAAAACGCTTATGGAACTCGTCAAAGTTCTTGATCTTGCCAGGCACAAACGGAATGCCGTATGTGGTAATAGCAATACGCGATGCCATAACTACTAATTCAGTAGTGAAATTATCCATGATGAAGCGGAAGAAATTATCCGTCATCTTAATCCACTCTTCTGACTTTGGACCCAGTTTATCAAAAGAATCTTTGAGCTCATAGCATAAGCTGATAGTCAAAGAGTACATAGCACTGATCTCTTTAATTTTGAGTTCGGTAATACGACCTTTCAACACTTCAACTGGGTCGGGCATCTGACCTGCTACTTTACGATGAGCCATAAACTTAACTGCAAGCCCTTCGCCTACTGCACCAGAGATCAAGTCAACAGTGCCAGAGTCCATGCCATCATCATCGTCTAGAAGTTCGCTAACAAAGACCCACGAACGTGGTGTAGCAAAGGACCGTGTACTAGAGCGTGGATCAAAGTCGAACAAGTCTTGTTTAGCAAAACTCAAGTAACCAACCACATCTTTATGGATCTTGTTGTTAACTGCCCATGTCTGCCAGGATTCAAAGTCTACTCGTAGTTCCATATGAATAAAACGATTGCTCAATGGACTAGGCATACGGAAAGTAACACCTTTGTCGCTTTCGCGATTACCAGCCGCAACCATAACAACATTCTTAGGCAATACATACTTGCCGATACGACGGTTTAGAATAAGTTGATAAGCCGCTGCCTGCACACTTGGAGCCGCTGAGTTTAGCTCATCAAGGAACAGAACAATAATAGGATACTGACTGGCCATTTCTTCGTCGGGCAAATCGATAGGAGGAGCCCAATCCATTTTACTTTTTTCTTTGTTGAAGAAAGGAATGCCGCGCAGGTCAGTTGGATCCATCTGGCTTAGACGCAGATCAATCATATGCCCGCCCAAGTCTTCAGTAATGCCAGCTACCAGCTCGCTCTTACCAATTCCCGGGGGACCCCAAAAGAACACAGGTCGTTGTTTCTTAAAACAACGCATGAGACCACGACGTGCCTCAACTGGAGTAACTGTACGTGCATCTGAAATCTGAGTAGCCATGATAACCTTTCAAGTTAAATAAAAATGTATTATAGCATACAATCAATAACCCGCACAATTGTATGGGTATTGATTGTAGTATTTTTGCAACACCTATTAGGCTACTACAGCCTCATCCAAAACCAGCTCTAACATGCTGGCAGGAACTTTCCAAAGACCGTTGGTAGTTCGCACTGTGACGAACTTAATGGCAATTTTTTGAACAGTACCACGTACTAACATTCCGCGCCTGGAGTCACGAAACTGCACGGTATCTCCTAAGTCCAGAGCACGGCGATTCTGTTTTGTTAGTTGGGCACGGGCAAACTTAACTGCATCAATAATGCTGGTCAGCTGATCGTTAGTAAAATCACCAAACATAATAGCGGTATTAATTTGAGTAATGTTCATAAAAGACTCCAGTTAGTTAAAGGTTAAACAGTTTCAATTTCAAGTTTAGTAACACGCATTGCCTTGAGATTTTGATGAGTAGCACACAGGCGAACTGAATAATCATGTCCGGCGATCTGACCAACTAAGATATCAATCCAAGGAACAACTTGGTTGGCAGCGTTGAGGTTCAACGAAATGTTAGTGATAACACCTTCGAGATTGCCGGCTGCACTAGTCCAAGTAACTGTATCGTTAACATTAAGATTCATAATCAACTCCGTTTGTTGCTGTCTATGTATGTATTATAGTGCCTTTCGGGCTAGCAGTCAACCGTTTTTTGTGGAATTTTTACAGATTTTTTGTTGTTTTTAAACAACAAAGTGGGCCTAAAGCCCACTTTTTGCTGGTTTTTTCAGCAGTTTTTACTTCTTGCTAGTACCTTGGTTTACAAAACCGTACATTTTTTCAGCAGTTTCTAGAACTTTGTCTAGTCCCGGAAAAGTTGGCATTGCTACTGTACTAACGATTTGACCTGTCTTCTCGTCACGAGTAGCAGTCAATTCCCATCCTTGGAATTTAGCATGGAAATCGTCTTGTACTAGGCTTTTAGCCATGCCTAAGATATCAGTGCGGATTTCATAACCGTTTTTGTTGAATTTAATTTCTGGTGTTTTTGGTAGTTCAAATGTTGACATATTATTCTCCTTGTGTGTTAATGTCTGTGTTGGCTGATTTTTTGACAGTCTTTGCCTTGACTGTTTTTTCCTCCGTTTGAGGATAGAAAACTTTACTAATTGAGTCGACGCTATAAGTGAGCATTTCGATTGTGTTGTTGACAATCATTTTACCAAATACTGTTTGAGCATCGATAAAATTATTTGCAACTTTGTTTAGTCTATCGTCGGTGTAGACTTTGTTAGTCATCATTCTTTTAGATGACTGGAAGAGATCGATGTAAAAATCGGGTGTAAACATAATTGTGTCCTTGTGTGTATGTTAACTTATTTAGCTACTTAATGCAATAGCTAAACAGTTTTTAGTGGATTAAATCCACCCTTTAAAGTCTTCCATCATGATTCTCTTGGCACCTGCGTGATCACCACGTTGTGCAAGATGAGTAGCTGCACGGGCTTTGCCCATGTCGCCCAAAAAGTTATAAATTGATTTAAGTAATTTCATATCCACCCCTTTCCTGCGTGATGCAAATCAAATTGACGTGTCAGACGATCTACATCACATGTATTTTGTGGTGCGTGTCTAACAATATATTCTTCTAATGCCGATCCGTAAGTTTGTGGCTTTTCAAATGCCTGAAAAATCTTTTGGAAATAACCGGCTAGCTGGTTTAACATATTTTTCTCCTGTGTGTAATGTTAGTAAAAACTCATGGTTTCTACTTACGTATTTACCTTGTCAAGATATATTCTGCGTATGATCTAGGTAAGATTGGAGGTTATTGTTATATAGAGTAAGAGCTAAACTAGTAACATCGTCGAACGTGCTAATAGAGGATTCATTCCTTATTAAATAAGGTTGTGTTAAAAACTTTTCTAATTGTACTAAAGTTTTTGGTAAAATATTGTGTTGGAGATTGTGTGAATAGTGTTGCACACCAAGTGCCACAAACTCGGAAAATCCTTCAAAAGTCAATCGCATGCTACGATCATTTGTAGGATTATACCAATACCTTATTCGGAAGTAATTGATTGAATGCTGCTCTACTTGCCCTGGAAATTTTTTTGTTTTTAACTCAACTAATGCTTTAGACCATTCAAGTTGAGTTTTAACAATTGTCATACAGCTGAATAAACAACAGGTCCTTGATTTAGTAAAACAACAGTAAAACTCTCAGTTTTAAATTGAGTGTTTAATTTTTTCGCTAAACTAATAGCATGCCCCGGATTTGAAAAAGATACTTTTCTGTATTTTGGGCCAGGGTAGCTTACTAATATATTTTGTGTTTTTAAATTTACAGGTTTACCATTGTAATAAACTGCCCAAATTCCATCCGACGCTAGTACTTGGTCGCATTTATAGTTTGTTTTATTTAGATTTTCTAAAATTACAACAGGTTTGGGTCTACTCATAACTCAGTCCTTTGATATATCATCATGTACTTTATTTATGCGTAGTTAATTAACTCTTTATTGTATTACTTCCAATAATTTAGAATTTGCTTCGCTCTGTGTGATAAATGGACCAAAAAATTTATTTCTGGCCAGCACAATTTTCTTAGGACAAAACACACTAGACCATTCGTCTTCTATATTAACTAAGTAATACCCTGCACAGTAAAAACTTTTACTTTTTGGTTCTTTAGTAAACAACGGCAACCTGGACTTTAAATCAAATATGCCATTATAGGGGATACTATCACAAGGAAATTCGAGAACTTGGTTGGTATTCTCTTTTTTTGCTTTCCCTATCTTGGTGGGTGCAATGTTGTATTTAGAACTTAATATCTTAAATGATGGAAACTTTTCACGTGATGTACCACGTACTAGAACAACACCATCGGGCGCGGCCTGTATAGTACCTATTTTTTGGCCATTGTTTTCAACAATCCAAAATTTATTTTTAATAACTGTTTTAGCAATCATTGAACTCATAATTAATCCTTTATTTTGTTTTTTCTGCTATCTCTTTATAACCTGCCCAACTGGGATGAATACCATCTGGTTGTAATCGAGTAATGGGAATAACAGTATCGCCAAAGCCAGATGCCACTTCCTGAACTATTGCTTGTATCTCAGGTTTAATAGCAGGTAATATCCAATAAACTCTTTTAGCTGATACCAATTGACGTATCCGTGCAATCTCTTCTCGAGTATGTACACCTTTGTGATCATTTGATCCTAGACTAATGATTAGAGTTTCGGCTTTGGGCAATGCACCTTGATCTCCAACGAGATATTGCTTGCGCCATTGCCAGCTATTAATTCCACCTTTGGCAATGGCCACACAATCAGGGCGAAATTGTTTTGTACCAACAGCAATGCTGTCACCTATAATTAGACAATCAATCATATAACTGGATTAGGATAACTTGATCCTAGCAATTCACCAAAACTAGTAGCATTCTCGCTTAACTTGTTTAATTCAAATTTACCACAGAACTTTAGAAACTGAGCGCCAACCATGGGTTTGGATTTAACAATGCTATTCTCGGCAATAGTCTCTGCTATCTTCAGTTTAATATTGTCAGGTTGGGCAGACAAATCAACTAGTACACGATTGCGCTCGTAGTCGTCTTTAACTCTGTGCTCTTGACCATTGTGGTCAGACCAACGTTGCAACATGAGATTGTTCCAGGAAAATCCTTTATGATCTCGGTCGTTGTAGGCTTCTTCCAATCCCACCTTGTTCTTGCTGCCTTTAGTACGCACACCCGGATAGGCACTAAAGACATTATCAGTGGGGTCGCCACGCATACATTTCTCAAATAGTATCCAGCTGGGGTCGGGGATACGTTTAGGTTCTTTGGTCTTTTTATCAATTACAGGTTTGCCTTTTTTATCAAGGATACCATCTAAGGTATGCAATTCATCTGCAATACCATTATATTGTTTTACGTTAGTAGCCAACAACTGATGAAAATCGGTGTCGCTGCTAACAATAACATGATTGTCAAGTGGATGACTTTGTATCCACCCTGCAATTAAATCATCTGCTTCTAACTCAGGATGACGTAAGGTAGTACAGTTAGTGCGATCGGTGAAGAAATCCTTAAGAGAATCAAGTCCTTCCCAAAACATCTTATCTTCTTCTTGTTCTACTACAGTAGCAGCGGCTCTGGCTACTGTACGATTGGCTTTATAAGGAGGATAAAAGTCCTTACGCCACGATCGGCCTTCGTTGCAGATAACTACATGATCAGCACGTTGATCTCTCCAGCATTTATTAATGCTGCTCATAGTTACGTGTAATCCAAATGCTACTCGTTCTTCTAAAGTACTGCCTCTATGTGCAGCATGACGAGCTCGGAAATAAGTATTTGCTAAATCAATGAGTAGGTATGTAGTCATACCGCAATGTTAACATAGATTTGTTTGACTGTCAACGGTACTCTGATCGATTCGAGTCTAATTTTGTTTTATTTACATAACGTGTATCAGGATCTGCTTGTTCTTGCTCAAATGCTTCGGTTAATACATTTCGGCAAATTTCCTGGAACCACAAATCAACAATTTGTTGATCGGTCTTTCCTTTGTATCCTGCACGAACCAACTTGGCCAAGAAAATCTCATTCCAGTCTAGCTCGAATGCACCATTGCCAACATTATCAGGATCAATTTCTACACCAATAACAGATACCCATGGTTCACCGGCAGCAGTAGCTTTATCTTTTTCTGACGTTACCGATACTGCTACTACAGGCTCTTTAGGCTTGCTTTTACTACGGCGTGCTTTCGGTGCTTTGGGTTCTTCGGGGACTACAACCGGATTGGCCTCGGGCGGTGGCAGTATAGATTCTTTTTTTCCAAATACTTTATCAAATAGTCCCATGATTTTAAATCTTTCTTTATAGTTATTCTCTATCTACTCTAGCATCTTCGTTGGAACGATAGCACATATATAATACGCCTACAATATAACCAAGAAAGAAACACAAAAAGTAATTCATGCTAGTTAATGCCAAACCGTTGTTTAATCATGCCAGCTGCTCCCAAACTGGTCATTTGAGTAGTACTGCCTTTATCACATATATCAATGCACTCTAATAGGATTAGTTTTGCAAAACGCTCTTGTATATCCGGATTAATGTCAGGATAAAAACTTCCACCGGCCATTAATTGTAAATTTTTAAGTAATTCTTTATTCATATTAAGTACCCCACTCATTTTTAAATAACGGTACTTGTAGCCTATCGCTGTACCGTAGTCCGTGTTTCATTGCCAACAATGCCACATTACGATTGTTTAATGCATACACACTTTCAACACCGCCCACTGGCATTAGATACACATGCCCTGTAAATCCTGCTGTACGATATTCAGCAATGGCACGTTCTGCATCTTCAAAATCTTCCTGTGTGGCAATAACAAACTTTAAATATGCTGTGCCGTATTCTTCATATTCACAAACTACTTCGGGTAGAATAGCTTCTTCCCACTTCTCACCACTACAAGGCAATTTGGCACTTACTGAGAAGGTAATCTCACGCCAAAAGTCTTGATCATGATGTGATTTCCATATGTGCAAATACAAAGCAAAGTCTAGAGCAAGTTTCTGAGTACCATTGGTTTCAAATGTAATTTCTTTCAAGCCGGCCATCTTGGGATGATTTAATAAATCTGGATAAGCACGTTGCCATCCCAGCAATGGTTCGCCTCCGGTGATAACCAAATGCTCATCGCGCCACTCACCATGCGGAAGTATTTCCATAATGCGTTCTACAATTGCATCTGTCGTTAACATTGGACTTAGATCTTTAAATGCTGGATCCCAACTAGCATAGCTATCGCAGCCTGTGCTTACTAACGGAAGCTCTTCGTACTTTTGAAAAGGGGTAACCAATGAATGTGTAGCTGCAATACCAGCAGCCTCCATACTTAATTCTCCGCGTGGCATACCAAACCCTGCACATTTGAAATTACATCCAAATGTGCGTAAGAATACAGACGGTACACCCATGTAACGTCCTTCACCTTGTATGCTGTAGAACAGTTCTGCTATTTTAATTTTGCTCATAGTGGTATATAAATGTTAGACCATTTTTTAAGTTTTACAATCTTGGCTTTTTTTGCAATTTCTAAGTTGTCTATGGATATTACACCCAATTCAAGCATGATGTCAATCATTGCGAGCATATCGCCCAATTCTTCTTCGAGATGTTCTCGATTAGTTTTAGGTTTACCCGGTTTTACATTATCAGCACCAAATCGATTAATTTTGCTAACTGCTTGAATTACCTCTGCACATTCCTCTTGAAGAATGTCCATTACTTCTTTTTCTCTGGCGTTCATTCAAATAAATCCTCGTTCCATTCGCGATGACCTTCTCGATAAGCCATATTGGCCTGTGTTTCGCGTACTTCTACGCGATAGCACCATAGACGCTGACTTTCGCTTTCGCCCCAATAGTCAGGAATATAAACACCGTTTACATACTTGTAAAGCATATCTGCTAAACTTTCACACCCCATGGCTGGCAGGATAGTCAGTTTGGCCAACTTGCGGCGTTCCATTTCTTTGTAGAACTCAAGTTCTGGATCATCATGTGCCACCAGAGTTGTGTGATCAAATTGGTCTTCTAAGATCTTTTTAAGTTCTTTCAATCCGCCGTAGTCAGCGACCCAGTTGCGAACGTCTAGATCGTTGGTTCCAAAATAGAACTTCATACTAAACGAGTAACCGTGATTCATATTGCAATGACTGTTGGCCCTCCATTGTCTATATGCGCAAGGAAATGCGTCGATATATTCTTTTGTACTAGTGTACTTGTATGCGATTGGGGTCATGCTGTTTCTCCTATGTTAATTATAGCATAGGCGGCGGAGTTTGTAAAGCGGGACGATGCCGATAGACCGCTATATGTACTTATCTTATTGTTCGGATACGTTTAGTATTTGAACTGCTGGTACATCATCTTCGAGAATATTACCATTTTCGTCTACTAGACAAATTCTAATTGGATTGCTAATACGCATATAAGAACTATCAATGCTCCATTGATCTACAATTCCATCAATGCCATTTCTTCCCCAATTGATACCAATATTATTTACATCTTCATCAGTAAAGTCACCAAAAAATTTATAAAATGTTTGAAATTGATTTTTATATACGCCAGTTTCTAAAGGAAAATGCAAATTATCATCATTAATTTCTTGCTGTGTAATTGGATTATCTAAACTTCTGGTTCCGTATCCAGATACGAATGTATCTGTTACACTCCAACCTCGGTCGTTGTTTACTGACTTGATATTATAATATACACTTATACTACCGTCGTTATTTACTGGATACACTCTGTATGAGTTTGTCATGATTATTTTTCCTTGCTATATTTTTATTTTATTTAGTACTTGCACTTATTCAAACTCGTCACTATCATAATAATCACTAATACCATATTCCTCATCCAGTTCGGGGGGTATAGTATCAACTAACTCTTCTTTTGATAAATGACTGTAGTCGTATTGTTGATCGTCACCGTTATCCCAAATACCACAAAATCCTATTCCTGGTTCGTAGTAAGTTGCATATACACTAAATCCTTGATCTAGTAATGATTTATACGCCATTAACGGTGGTGCCCATGCACTAGTAAAACTAAGTGTAATTTTATTTGGAGTCACTTCTAAGAAGCCGTCGTTTTCTCCAATGTCCCATTTAGTACCCCAGTTTTCAATATTCCATGTATACCAATTTTCGTTATGTTCCGTTGGTCTTGGAACTAATGTGTTTAAAAATTCACCTTTGGCAAAGGCATTACCGGCACGTTCAATTACTTCTGGGTCGTTATGTTCTAAAATTAATTTGTTATCACACCAATTTGGCACAATGGTTCTCCTTAGGCAGCAGATTTTTTACGAGATGTCTTAACAGGGGCTTCTACACTTAGTATAGCAGCCTTTACTTCATTAAGCAAGGCTTCGTCGTCCCATTTTAATTCAGTACGCCCATTTGGAAAAGTTGTAACAGTTAAATGATTTCCTTTAACTATCTTTACTACATCCAACCCGGTAGCATTGACTACCTCAGATTTCTTTTTTTTAGTTGCCATTTTGTGCTTCCTCTATTTCTTCAATTTTTAATAAATTATGAAACCAATACTCTGACCGATCAAACACCCAACCAGAATCATCTAATGATTTATAAATGTCTATTCCAATTAAATTTTTAATTTTAGTTTGTTCCTCACTGCTGACTTGTGATGGAAACAACCAAGTTGCTGCTGATCCGCTAGCTTTAGGAACAAGCGTTAACAAACTCCAACTATATTCGGTACCTTTTGTTAATTCAATTCCGTCAATGTTTTCTAAATTCATATCAGGCATAGTATGGTTCCAGCATACAAATTCTGAATATTCAAATGTCTCACGCCGTGAAATAGTCAAACTGCCTTTATACCAATATTGCTGCTCAATTATTTTGTTTTTGTATTGAGGTGATATTTTCCATTTTTTCATCGCGGCGCAAACTCCTGCTGTAGTTTGATGTTATCAAAAAACTCCTTCTTGGTGCTTTGATCTGTTTGAAATGCACCTCGAAGCACAGTAGTTTGAGTTAGACTGCTATGTGCCATGATACCACGATTCTCACAGCATCCATGTGTAGCTTGGATATAAACACCTAGGTCTGTTGCTCCTGTAGCTTTTTGGATTTCTCTAGCAATGTCATTGGCCAGTTCTTCCTGCAAAGTACCACGACGAGCGCACCAATGAGCAATACGAGTGTACTTAGACAAACCAATGAGCTTTTCTGCGGCGATAATCCCAATATAAGCGATACCAGATACAGGCTGGTGATGATGGCTACACATACTGCGTAGTTCACTTCTAACCACAAGCATGCCTTCGTATCTATCTGCTGAATCATTTGGAAAAGCCGTTGCATTCGGTGCTGGTTCATATCTACCTTCCATAATTTCATTAAAATACATTTTAGCTAATCGACGTGCAGTACCTTTACTATTAGGATCTGTTTCACGATCAATTAATAATCTATCCAGTACAGTTTCAAATGCTAGTGTAGCTTCGTCAATTAAAATGTCTTTATCCAATCCGCTGATATATTCGCTAATATTATCGCCTGCCCAGAATCGTTTGTTATCGCGTTTCATCTTAGAGCGAATATGATCGCCGAGATAAATTTCTTTGTTGTCTGTTTCACTCATTTTATTTTTTCTCCGATGTTAAGGCAGAGGATTGCCATGTTTGTATTATATATTATTTAGACCAACAGAGTCAATAATTATGATAGGGTTTTTTGCCATTGCCATGCAGTGGCAACAATATTTTCAATGGTACTATTACGTGGTCGCCATGAGGTTAATGTTTTAAATTTTATACTTTCAGCTACAAGTTTATCTGGATCTCCCTCTCGACGAGGACCAATTTCTACATCAATTTTTTCTCCGACTGTTTGACTACAGGCATTAATAATTTCTTTATTACTATACCCATGTCCGGTTCCTAAATTATATGCTTCGAATCTTCCAGGATTAAAACTTTCAGCTAAACATACAGATTCTAAATGTGCCTGCGCGATATCAGTTACATGCAAATAATCGCGTATGCAAGTGCCATCTGCGGTATCATAATCATTTCCGTTTAATACAAATGATTTCTTATTTTGATATGCACCTAATATCCGAGGAATTATATGTGTTGCATCAATAGTATGACCTAATGCTCCACTGGCATCTGCACCGCATGCATTAAAATAACGCAATGCAATGCCTTTATATCCATGTGCATTGCAATGATCTGCAATAACTTGTTCGCACATGAGTTTACTCCAACCATATGGGTTCATTGGCTCTTGGTCCGACGACTCGCTAATAGGATTAGAGCAGTAATTACCGTATGTAGCGGCACTACTACTAAAAACAATTTTGCCGGGCCAACCATGCAATTGATCTAACAAAATGTTGGTTTTTGATACATTATTATTATAATATTCGCCGGGATTAGTCATGCTAGGGCCTACCAGGCTTGTACCAGCACAATGTATAATAGCATCGGCATTGTTTGTTTTTGCAGCAGTTGCAGCAACATCAGTGTAGTCGGCTATTAACATATTGTCTATGTAATGTGCAGCTTCTGGTATAGTTATAGTGCGGTCAACACCAATAACGTAGTACCCTGCTTCTTTAAAAGTCTTAGCAGTATGACTACCAATAAATCCAAATGCACCAGTAATTACAACTCTTTTGCTCATATCAATATTTTGTTTCGTGTGTATGCTTACGATAGTCGGTACTCATGCGCAACCACTTGTTACCTTTGCCTTCTAGTATATCACATATGCGATCAATAGTACCGTCATTCCAATCACTAATCAATCCCTGACTTACATGATGATATCCTAGCAAATCTTCTAGCTTGGCAATAGCATCGTCGAGACTCCAAGGTATATACATTCGAGTATAGTCGTTAGCAAAGGTCTCAGGGAAACTGCGATAAGCAGGGTAAAGTACATTACAACCAAGAGTGTCCGCTTCTGATACAGTGTTTGAGACCCAATCTTGTAAAGCGCAATTAAAAAGCACACGAGTGTCATTAAGGAGACTGTAGTAGTCATTCTTTTCCAAGTCCTCATAGATAGTAAGCATACCACGTGCTTGTAGATCGCGTGTACGTGCCATGTAGCTGTCGTTATTGCTCTTTAATTTTGCACCACTAAAGATACAAAACTCTACTGGATGATTTGGATATTGAGTATGCCATGATTCGATGAGATCCATGTAGAAGTCTGGCTGCTTCTCTTGATCCCAACGTGCAGCAAAGCCCACACGCATAGCACGATCACCAAATTCTTTTAACTCGCCAGGTACACGAGCACGTACTTCGTCCTTGCCAAATGCTAGGCCTGAAATATTGTAGATTGGTGCCTGCCAACCTGCAATCTTCATGTGCATTACCATTTCTTCATTAGTTGCGAGTACTCCGTCCACAAACGAGTCCACCATTTTTTCATAATGAGCCATCCAAGTTGACATACCCCACACATGTACAAAATCATCAGGATCAATAGACTGGGCAAGACAACGAACAAAAATACGAGGACGGTGGTTAGCAGGGATTTGATTGAGGATATAAGGAAGGCTCTCCATACCGGGCTGAAACATGTCCTCAAAATAGACCACATCTTCATTGTTTAATTCTCCTGCTTTCATCATCTTAATCAGATTCATTAACTGACTCATACCAAAGTATGTGCGTCCGTGTGCATCTAATACTTGTCCGGTTACAATTGCTTGGTCATTACTGAGTGTTTCGCCGGGTACTATAACATAGTCAATGCCGCGTTGTTCGAACACAGCACGATTCCACTCTTGTAGTTGCAAAGTATATCTTGCTTTATAAGGTTCAAGACCCATGTAGTAGAGTTTACGCATGATATTCCTTATTAACGAGCATCGTTTCCATAACGACGTCCTTGACGTATCATCCATCCCCAGTTGTCACGAGGCCAGCGTCCATTCTGGAAACGTAGATAGTCTCCAAATGGGCTATACTCATTACCCAGATGGGCTTCGTTAAACGGAAAACCATAATCCGCACAAAATTTGCGATACTTATCGAGGTCGTCAAAAATACGACTCACTTCTGGTTTCATGACAAAATATTTTTTAAGTTGATGATTAGACATAATATAATCCTTTAATAAAGTTAAACAGAAATTTGTTTGGCACTGTAGCGATGGTAAAAAATATTGCAACCGTTCTCTCCATCTTCGGAGACTTCAATTTCTATATCTCTATCTGGGTATCGAGTAGCAATAACTTGATATAGTTCATCACTAATCATTTCGCAGCTTTTATGATCTAGTTGTAGTGAATCTTTGTACAAGTTTTCAATCCAACGTTTAAATTGAATAAATTCAATATCACGATCGGCATGAAATACTTGGATAGAAACTTTAAAGTGAAATATATGACGATGCGGAAATCCTAGGAAACTCACATCATATTCATCACCGGTTGCCAATGTTGGATCGGTTGCTGCTGCTGGATACATATGGATACCTTCTTTACGGAAGGTGATCCAAATTAATCTCTTTGCTCGGTCGGCGATACGATTTCTTTTTTCTGCTAGTGCAGTTTCGGTTTGTGTAAACATCTTTATTAAATAAAGTTAGTTGATAGATATGCAGTATACACTGCGGCGATAACAAAGTCAACGACTTTGAATTATAATACAGAGTCTTTGGTGTATTCCCGCCAGCTGGTAAAGTTAGCAGGGTTGGTTAAAGAGTGTAGGCTGTGACACCATACACCGGGATTAGTGGCATCAAAATCTTTGTCATCAATTTTGACAGTGGCATTATATCCCAGCTGTTGCAAGTAGGGTATCTTAACCGATATCATTGGGATAAAGTTGTGATACTCAGTAAGGCCGCACTCTAGTAGGCCTTCTACAGATCGAACATCAATATCCAATGAGCATAAGTAACCTGCTCTCAGGAACGGTGTAATCATATCTTGCCACTGGTCCCAGGTGCCGGCATCGTTAACATCGGGATTGGGAAAACTCATGTTAGCACCAAAGTAAATATGCTCACATCCGTTAATGTGTTGGGCAATATCATCTTCGGTTTGTACTCCGACTACAAACAGGGTTTTCTTGCCGTACGCAGGAGTACGCTCAATTTCAATGCCGTAGAAGAAACTTACTTCTTCGTGACCTTCTCTAATCATGATACTTCCTTTTCTTCAAACAAATCATTAAACTTTGTGCGACCGTTAAGGGCCTTCTTACCGATGAATCCACGACCGCCAATAATATCCATCCAATAGTTACGGTAGTGTTGTATAATAGCTTCTGATTCTTCTCTAACATCCGTAGCAAAGATAGCATCTACTATGTCTTTGAACATTTCATAATCGCCATTGTTTTTACGCATCATACCAGGATACTCGCCTGCATCGTATGTTCTATTAGCACGTTGTACAGCTTCGATATGTGTCCATACGTTATGACCCATTAGTAGTGCATAACTAAAACTATCCCAGCTAGTTTTGCCTTCTTTGCCATTTTTATTTACATCACCCGGCTTATAGTAACAGATGTCTTTCATTTTAAGCAGGCTACTGATAGGGCTTTCGTCAAAGTGGTTGACCCACTTTTCTTGTACAGCAGTAACACCATAGGGTCTTAGATCAGTTGCATACTTCTTATCATCTACAATAGGACTCATACGATAACACCATTTACCTTCGTGCGGCAAATCAATCTCATGATATACTTGTCCATTGGCAGTAGCTAAGAATGGGCTGGCGCAATCAAAGCTGATAGTAAAGGCTGGATTGACGTACTTTCTGACAGCTCTTTGTATGTCAGTTAACAATACTGCCCACTCTAATTTGCTAGTACCCAAGAAGTGCATCCAATCATGTACACCTTCTTGCAGCAAGTTGTCGTGGCGTAATGCTATTAATCTTTTTAGTATAAGATGCACATCACACATATTCTGTCCGCCCATTGCCCAACCATCAAAGTGTTTATCTGGATAGACTGTGGGATCACAAAATACTTTCATAGCCTGATACCAATCCTCGGCACTGGTATGATTATCACCTTGCAATACATTTAAGTATTTTGCACCACCGTTGTTCTTGCCACGGCGATGACGCATAAAGTATTCGTTATTGTATTTTGTTGCAGCAACCGCCTCTGGCAAGGTAGTAATACCGCAGGCATTGCTGGCTTTCTTGTCATGAATAACCCAAGTTGGGATATCCAAGATCATTCCATAATCGGAAATACTGTCTAACCAAGTAAGCACGCCGCCGCGTTTCTTTTGTGCTGCATCAATTTTATCTTGATACAGTTTGGCGTGATTGATGTTAACAGTCTTTGGTACACCTTTTTTCATTACAGGATTGCCAGCTTTGTCTAGTACAGGGCGCACTTCGATGCCCAGTGCCTGCATAGCTGCCATTTTCTGTGTAACTTCTGGGCCATTAGGGTCACGCCACTCGCCTTCCCACAAGCCCTTGGCAATCTGAAATCCGCCCGAATCACCTAACATAAAAGTGCCAGGCTTGCGATTACGAACCATGTCCTCACTGGCGTCTGGTTTATTCAGATCCAAATTAGCATGACCTGCACTATACAAACTCCACCGATAAGGAAACAAACCCTTCTGGTCATCTAACCAATTCATCTGCTCCATGTCTGTCAGACCTTGGGGAAAACGTGCAGGGTCTACGTAGTCATTATTGACACGTTGCTTTCCCACAAAAGTAGCATAGAAACCTGATATAGCTGGTAAGAATACAGCATAATCGTTTTGTTTTGCGGTTAAATTATCCTGCGACATCATAATCTCTTGTTAATGCCAATAGCAAATCTAATTTACTTTTAGCTTGTTCCACTTCTTCGATGGCACCTACTAGCTGTGGATACTGATCTTTAAGCAATTCTATATCACGTTCTTGCTGCATCTTGTACTGGGCCCACTCTATAGCCTCTTGTGCTTGATTACCAAGTCCCACGGTGGCATAGCTGGTGTTCATGACAATCCAATTTGCGCCATTAAACACCTCCATGTTTGTACCGTTAATACGAAGCATACCTTGTGCGGGATTACTTGAATTGGTACTAATATAAGGCACAGAGGTATCACCCCCTGTAACTATTACATGCTTCTCACCCATGAGACCTTTTATCATTTTGTCATTGCGGGTATAGTATAATTATAAACAGCAATGCCAGAATCGACTGTGATCTGTGCTGCACCTTCATCGCTAAAACGCATAGTTTTATCGCCCGGCAAACCTAAAATGTTTTTAACAACATTAACAGGCCATGGCCAACCTCTTGTTAAATTGCCTGAGATATTAGTTTCAAATACAAAGCTACCTGCATGGGTACTGTTGTCACCAAAATAGAATTTAAGATCCTTACCTTCTACTTTAGCAATAAATGTTGTTTCTTCGCTATTAGCCTGGCTTTGAAATACAAATCGTTGTATACCTAACACAGTAGGAGCAACATCGACACCCCATTTAACATCTTTAAATTTCATTGTTTTGATCTTGTCGTTAACAATAGATGCACCCATAAAGCGATAGTCGTTTTTAAAGTCTCCTACTTTATTTTCAAAGTGGATGCCAGATGGTACTGCGGCACCATTAACAGTTTGTCTGCTAATACTAATTTGTGCATCTTCCTTGTATTCGGGAATATTTAAAATAGTGTTTAGTTTGCCCAAGTTAGGCATTCCAAACTGTCCAATGAACTCTGCCACTGGACCATGAAAGGTAGCATCAAGAATAACACTTTTGTCTTCTGCAATAGCGTTAACAAGAGTTTCTTCTTCTGTACCTGTAATTTTAATTAAGTCAATCACACCCAGGTTGTGTGTGTGCTTGACCATATCTAATAGTGCGTCTTTCATAGTGGTTCCTTATAATAGTTGATATAATACATGATATATTTAGATTTTGCAAACGTTTCGATGAAATTATTCGAACGTGAATAATTGATCAAATGTAGTTTTTGTTCCGGTATTGTCTCTAATGTCCCAATCCAGAACTCCTAATAAGTTATCAACCTTTTGGTCAACAATAGTTGCTTCCATTAGGTCGTTATCAAATGGTAAGTCTTTAAACCATTGTGGTATGTGAGTTTCGTCAGTTGGATAGCCAACAGATGTAAATCCTAATGGATTTGCTTTTAGTTTACAAACAATAGTTTTCATTCCGTCGATTATGCTCATACTGCGATTGTCGCTATTCATACGCCTCAACGAATTCCAATTGATTGCTGCACGAACATGCCCTGGCATATTAGATCTACCTTTACGTTCTTCAAGTTCGGCAAACTTAGTTAAGTTGTTTACACGTTTAGGTGTACCTTTCTCCCAGGCTGGCCGCTCTTGAAAACTCAATTTAAAAGTTAACACACGTTGGTAGATTTCTTTCTTCTCGGCACCTGTTAGTACTGCTAATAATAGTTCACTTAAAAAGTCTTGTACAACCTTAGGAGTATCACTACGCTTTAAGTCCAACCCCATTGCCTTTACCTTGCCTAACTTACCATTGACATTCTGTTTGTTTCCTTCAAGGTCGACAATAAGAACTGCATAGCGTTTCTTTTTAATAAACAACCCTTTACTAGCTACTAGCTCTCGGCCGCCAACAATAATACTGCCCATTTCTCTTGGACAATGGAATGCTCTTTCCATGAACCCCGGGAAACTGGTATTAACTTGATTGGCGATGTTATCGTACAGCTCGATGCACATTTCTTCAGTCCACTTCATATTACCAGCAGCAACGTCATCCTTGATAACTGGCCACGCTGAGAAATAAACTGAGTCTGTGTCACCGTAAATAATAGAGTCACCTGTATGATCGTACTTGCCTGTTATGCATTCATTGGTATGTGCATCCATATGTCTAGCAATAACACGCCCAGTTAAGGTGGTCGATTGGCCAATTCGCTTATCAAAAAACCTACAGCCAGGATTAAGAATAGCACCGTACAAGCTGTTGAGATTAATCTTTTTAACCAGCTGACGTTTGTCCCAGAATGCTTTATCTTCATTTGTTTTAGCTTCCTTCTTCTTAGCCTGAAGTTCTTTACGCTCTGCATACCAACGTTCCAGTAATCCGGGCACAATACCTTTAGCATCGTACTTAAAGATAGTACCATTGGCACTAAGTATCCAAGGTTGATTGCCTTCGAATACTAAACGCCAAACATCAGCGGCAGACATAGTATCATTACCGCCGCCCTCCCAGTCAATGGTTATGTCTGTGCCAGGCTCCATATTCATTACACTGGTATATTCTAAGCTACCAAACAAGTTTTCCCAGGCGTCTGCAAAACTTGAACCTGCATCCATCTTTTCTTTTATGTATTGATCGGTCCTTGTTTGTCTGAGCTGTCCGACAATAGTCTCACATGCCATGTTGAGGGCACGAATAGCCGAGGGATAGAGCGAGTTGATGTCGATTGCTCCAATCCATTCGTGCATACCCTTTTTGGGGTAAGCAACGTAGGCACCTGCTGCTTGCGTTTCACCTTGTTCATCTTGATTACTCCTATTTTGAACTATTAAACCTTGACGATGTGCTTCATTAATAATGGCTTGTTCGGTAACAGCCACAGCCCCCATAGTAGTAGGAAGCAATACAGTATTGTCGTGTGCCAATTCGTTGGCAAGATCAATAAAGCGAAGTTTCTTATCCAACTTGGCCAACAACATGGTGTCTTGCCTGTTGTAGTCAATAAATTTAGGAAAATCTTTATTGTATAATTGATCCAATGTACCTTCGTACTGGAGTTTGCGTTCTTCAAGTTCGTACTCGCCGATAGCATCTAAGCTGTAGCTATGACGTTCTTCATATGTGTATTTGCGATACAGTTGCATATAGTCCATATGCACACGACCAATCAAGTCGAATGTGATGTTTTCAGCACCAAAACGTTCAAAGGTTCTCTTTTTAGGAAATTGATTCCATAAGCAATAACGACGGGTATCGTCTTTGCTGAGTACTTTGATAGTACGCATTACCATATACGGAACGTCAAAGCCCTCTGAGTTCCACCCGCTTAGTATGTCTGCATCCTCAATGAGGTCAAGGAATGTTTTAATCATATCATCTTCGCGAGCAAAGATAAAACAATTATCAAACTGACTGGCTACTTCTTGTGCAGTATCCCAGCTATAGCTTTTTGGTGGTACTGCTAGTGTAATCAATTTATCAAGCCAAGACAAGTAAACTGAAATTGCAGTAATGGGATTAAATGGATCTTCGGGTCTGCTGTACCCGCGCACAGGATCAAAGTCCACCTCAATATCAAAAAAGCAAATGTTCAAATTAGGTGCATCCTTACCTAAATAGTTTTCTTCTAAACATCTTACCAATGGTTTAATGTCAGATTCCCACAGTTTATTTTTTGGATGTATTTTAATTTCTTTATAGAACTCTTTGCCGTTACGAGTACTAAACCTGCTGACAGGCGTACCGTATATGGTTGTAAATTTACCTCTAGGGTCGTCGTAGTAGAATAGATAGTTAGCAGGATATTCTTGATATACCCTGCGACCTTCTACTCGTTCTACTACATGAATCCTGTCGTTCTCTTTATCAAAAAGTGCGTCAACATAACTCATTGTGTAAGCATCCTTGTTAATCCTATACTATCAATTGTAATCAGCAGTGAGTAGTTTGCCAGCATGCCAAAAGATCTACGGCTATAACTAGCCCACCCATACATACAACACTGAATAATAAAAACAGGATAAATGTAAATAAGAGGCGGATTGGGTACTGTGAGTGCCATAGTGATACTGCATCCAATTGAAATAACCCAAGCCGCAGCTTCAACGATAAAACGAACAGGGTTAGTTTTATAGTCGTTTTTGATCCACGTAAAAACATTACGGATACTGTCGTTCAAAGTGTCTTGCCTACAGTTTCCAATATAGTATTTAGATCGTCGTGATCGCGATTGGTCTCGCCTAGTTTACTCTTGCTGGCTATCTTAATTGCTTTTTTAAGAATAGCAGGCTTAACTTCAAGTTCTTCAGCAATTGCTTTGATGGTTTCGTTGAGCCCTGTGCTTAGTGCTTCAACTTCGGCCATTACTTGCATGCCTTCATTGATAATTTGTGTTAGTTTAATTTTTTGATCGCCGCTAAACATACGTGATGATGACATAAAGATCCTTTATAGTGAATTATAGTTAATTATAGATTACTTATTTCACAAAAGCAAGTGTTTAGATAAAAAAAGTGCTCACTTTCGAGATTCCCGGTAGCGAATCGGGCCGTCCCGCGCCAGCAGCCGGCGCACACTTAATATAACGCAAAGGTCCTAAGATAGTGTGTTCGTATTAACCGTTAATGTAATTTGGATATGCTTTATTAAACTTACGCATAATAATGCCAGCTACGCTATTAGCTTCGTTTTCTTCATTGCTACCAGTTTCGCCACTGTTAGCATTGAGTTGATTTTCTTGATGTTGTTTAAAATGAACAAGTTCGTGTGCCAGTGTTCTACAAATATCAATTGGATGTCTGCGATCTATACCCAAACTAATGGTCATATCTGATGGGGAAAAACTACCAAATGTAGGCTGCTCTTGTTGATTCATTGATTTGAAAATGTTAATTTCGGGTAAGTTAGTTAGTCCTAGTTCTTCCATGGCCAATGGAAGTAAATCCTTTATTGCACTGTATACAACTTGGTAGGATTCCTTTGATTCAACTAGGAATTCAACAGCTCTCATTATTCTTGATCTCGCCAACGTTTCTCTGCAGAGTCCCAATATCTTCCACCAACTACATTTTTGGTTTCTGTTTTAGATTCTTCATATGGTTGCTCTTGTGTATCAGGCTCATTGGTAGCCGGTACAACTTGATCGTAGTCTTTCATGGTCAGAGTATTACCATTACTACTTAGATTTACTAGTTTTTCTGCCACATCGTGCAAATCTAAGTCAGTTTTTGCATCTTCTCTAGCAAATTCCATTACACGCAATAGCATAGGAACATCCATGGTGACAGTATCAGTTGGGTTAGATGATGCTTCTTCGTCTAAGTTTATTAATTTTAGATAGTGGCGCTGTAGATATTCTTTAGCCCATTTTGCATCATCAAATAATGGACCAACACGTACACCTGAATGATTTAACACTTCAAATCTTTCGCCCTTGCTACCGTCCGGTCTCATGATATTAACTTTACGTACACGCGGTCTGCCAGATTTAATTTCTTCGCCCTCAGGAATCATACCATTGCGGGCACTGTCTTCTAATTCTAAGTATGCAGCCTTGGCTTTTTGATAGTTGGTCTCGTCACCAATTTTATCGTAATGTTGCATCAGGTCGTGCAGTCGATCTGCTTCTTTAATATAATCGCGCATGCTCATTTTAGCAGGTTCGGCAGATTCGTTTTTATCTTGCCACCAGTAATTACCGTTAACAGGTTTTGATTTAGGCAACGATGGTGTTTTATTCAACATACGGCTACGTGCAGCTAGCGCCATTTTTTTTAATGTTTCTGGATCTTTGCCACTTAGATTAGGATGAGTGGAAGACTGGAAACGTTTAATCCATGTGTCTGGGGAATCGTTTGCAGTTAGTTTACCTTCGTCTATTTGTTGTGCTAGTATGCGTTCGACTTGTTTAATCCAGCTATTTAAATTATTCGATTCAATACCTTGTGCATTGTTTCCAACCATGCCTGCAACAGAATTAATAGCATCACTTACACGATCAGACCCATATTTTAGTAAATCTGGTCGTTTTTCTGTAATGCCCTTAACAATGGCACTTATAACAGAACTATTCGATACGCCCTCCGCCACACCTTGCTCTTTAACCAAACGTAATGCTGTAGCAGGTAGATTGTTGGCTTGCCCGCCATCGTCTAGGTCAATGTAATAGGTTTTTGGGGCACCTTTAAAGGCACCGTGCTTAATTTCTCTAATCCAACCGGTCTTACCAGCGTGTTCGCCTTTGACAACTTTTACCTTCTTGGCTAGCCCCTTGCCTTCCGCCACACCTTGCTTGTCAATACTTCCCCGTATACCGCATTTAGCACAATGATATTGTGTTAGCGTTGGGTGTTCTTTTTTCTTTACAGGACCATGGCAATGTGGGCAGGTACCTGTGGCCATTGCCTTGACTTCTTTACTCATATCTTCTTCGGAGCCTTCCGCCACACCTTCATTAGGTTTACAGTTGCGAACCTGGCCGCCATTCTTACCTTTCTTAGTACCTACTGCATGTTTGCCTGGCCAGCAACGAGTAAATCCGTTGCTATCTTTGGCACCTTTCTTAATCTCATTCAAGTTGCCGTGTGTTTGACACATGCCGCAGTCTTCACACACCATTTCCATCTCTACTGATTCGTTGTGTTTTTTCTTGCCAGCACAATGTGCTCGTTGGCTGAACCCTTTGGGGTGACTACAGTTGATACTGTTCTTGTATTTTTGGCTCCACTCCTCTGCCACACCTTGTGCCGGTGCTTGAGGTTTAGATTGATTTTTTTGTACCCATTGCATTACTTGAGTTTTTAGTTGTAATGGAACTGTATCTTGTTTACCGTTTACAAAATCTACTACATCTATAGTTCTGTTACCAAATGGGCCTTCGCCAGCGGAGTTAGTGCCTACAATACCTTGTGCATTTTGTCCAGCCGTACCTAAGTCTGGATCAGACCCTTTTGCTAAAAATTTATCAAGTCCTAATGTACTAGCAGTATTAGGTGGCACCCAAGACATTGATGTAAAAGTTACATTGTCGTATGCTGTATGCCCGCCCAATCCTTCACTTCCTCTATAATCTGCTTTAATATAATTACCGTCGGCCATTTTGAAATAAACTGTGCGAGGTGCAAACATATCTAATTCATTCAATTGATCCTTTGCTACACTGTGCTCGCCGGTACCTATATAGTGATGGTCGTGTACTTTATAACCTTTTTTGCGATAGTGAGCAATGGCAGATTTAATTGCCTTATCACGATTGTCGCTAGTTACCTTCACAGTTTTTTGTATAGTTTCTTTACGTTTGCTAACCATTGCGTGATTAGGGTCTGTAACAGTTAAACTAATACGATGTACAGATTTTGTGCTTTCGTCAACTTGATCTCCGTTGCCAACTAATCTAATTAGATGCCCTTGTTTAAAATATGTTGGGTGATACATTACTACATTAAAGGTACTATCGTTGTTATAGGAAATCTTTACATCACCTCCAGCAGCAACAATCTTACTTTTTATATCTTTTGTTGCTTGTGCATTTTTATTGGGCCCATACATAGCATTAGCCATTTGGTCTGCTAATTGTAATAGATATTGTTTCTCGTCTCCGCCACCTTCATCTGGTGCAAACTCTTTTAATTTTCTTTGAGCATCAATTTGTGCCAATTGCTTTCTAGCAGACTGATCTCCGGAGTGGGCGCGATCTATTAGCTTTGCCATGTCAGCTTTTAATTTGGCTATTTTATTATCGATTGAATTAATATTACCTTTGACAACGTCATCTGGTACTGCGACTTTTGCACTGCCTGGGAAGTCTCTAAATTCGCCTTCGTTCATTACTCTGCTACTTAAATCGTTAATTTGAATTTCAAGATTTGCAATTTGTTTTTGATCTTTAACTTTAACTGGATATGGTTTTCCATTCCACTCAAACTGTTGCGCACCTTGTTTAGCGGCTGCAAGATGTGCTTTTGCAAAAGCCAATGCTTCCTCTGTTGTACCAAATACTTTACTGGCTAGCCATTTAAGAGTTTTGTAAGTTATTACTCCACCTAATACTGCCATTGCTCCTGTCAGCAATCCTGCACCTAGTGCCGGAGCAAATAAAGCAATACCCCCGCCAGAGCTTGCCATAGTAACACCAGCAGTGGAACCAGTTAATCCTGCCCCTACACCAACCCCTAATGCTTTGTTTAACTCGGTGTCGTGCATAAACGAATCTGCATTTCTGAGTTTATTTCCTAGTTCACTTCCCGGAAATAATGCTTCGTTTACTTCAGACTCGTTCTTAACAAGTCCCATATCTTCAAGGTACTCAACTGCCTTTAATAAATTGGGTGTTGTTTTTTCTGTAGTCTTACCGTTATGTGTAATTCTTAATACATTTGTATCGCCGTCGGTACTGATAGTAGCAGTAACTTCTGAATTATCTGGATCTATGTAACTTAATATTTCTTTAAATTTATCTTCTATAGTTTCTTTTTCTTTTTTATCAGCGTAAGTTCCGTTTTTACCTCTGATTAAATTGTGTACTTTGCCTTCTTTGTCGGTTCTGGTCATTGCGGCAGGTTTAAGGAATGCAGCATCGTATGCAACAGCCGTTCCGAATTTCTTTTCCAATGTGGAAAGGTCGTATGCTTTTGCTTCTTTGTCTTCGGTTTGAATTGTTTTATTTTTAATCTGACCTAAAAATTCACGATCGTCATCGCTGAACATATCTAATACATACATATTAACCTCCCTGCCCTGACATATTTTGTTTTACTGTGTTTGTAAGTGTCCCCAATTGGCTTGACGATAAGCCAGCATTGGCTAACATCTGTGCCATTGCTGCTAATCCTTGTGGATTAATTGGCGGTGTTGGTTTTGGTGTTTGCCCCGGCGTAGAACCAACTGTTGTTGTTTTTGGTGCAGTGTTGGCCGCAGTAGTAGGCGGTGTAGTCTGACCAGCAGATGTAGTTGGTGCAGCTTGCCCTGCAGATGCAGACGGTGTAGTTTGAGCTTGCCCTGCAGATTGCCCTACAGTTCCGACTACACCTACTTCGTTTATACTTCTTACATATTTTTGGTCTTTAAAATATTCAACCAATGAATCAACACTATCGTGATAATCGATTCCTGATTCAAGCAAATCATTTACAGATTGTTTAATGAAATGTCTTTCATTCTCAGTTATACCGCCGTATACATTTTTATCTTCAACGATATCGTTTACACGTACCAGGCCTTCTACAATCCTGTTTAATAGTGTTGATGAAATAGAGTCAATCATTTGCTGGTCCTTGACTTGGGACGGCCACCAAACAATTCACCTGCTTGTTGTCCACCCATATTAGTTGCCATACCACCACTTGAACTAGCACCTGCCGTTGATTCAAATTCTGCATCTGGCGCATCTACATCGCCTATTTTACTAGAGTTCATTGTGATGCCTTTATATTTAATTTTTAGATTAGAATACATGTTACCACGTTGTCTTAAAAAATTACTTAACCATTTGTCGGCCTGTATAATAACTTGTTTTGGTGCGCCTCCCCAATTATATTTTTCTATCATTGGTGTTAGATCAAATTCCTTATACTCACCACCCATTAGCATAGATGCCATTAATTTATTTGGATCGGTCTGATCGGCTGCTTTTGCTAACCCAGGTGCTGCTGCTACTGCTGCGGCTGCACCAGCGCGCCCAAGGAATCCTCTACGGTTCATATCAGCTTCCGTCACACTTTGCTGACCTAATACAGGACCAACTTGAATACCTTTGCTTGCTAGTAAATCTTTAATACGACCGGCTCTGTTACTAGCGGCTTCATACTCTTGCTGTGTTTTGGCATTTTTTACAGCCATGACTGCTTGTTGGTATTGTTGTTTCCACTCATTAGCACCGGGTGTTTTGATAGAGGAGCCGTCTGGATAATCGCCTTCCTCTACAATGCCAAGAGTATTCATGTTCTCGTCGGCAACTTTGTTCTCCATATGAGAACCTAATTCGTATTCTAACCATTCTTTTACATTACGTAAGTAATCATTCGCCAAAGTTATCTTTTCGCTTGCCCACCCCGGTATACCATCTTCCTCGCTGATTTTTTTAAGCATTCTATGCAGTTCCATGGCATTTGATGCAGAATGATAACATTCTTCTCTGGCCATTTGTACTTCGTGGTCCATATGCATAGACTCAGCTGCTTGGACAATTGGGTGTTTTTCGGGTATAAAATCTATAGGTTTCATAGTAGTAAATTGGTTAGTAATGTATTTATGTTACAGTTTAATACGCACTGTTGGACTTGATGATAACTTGATCAATGGGTAAACTAGCCACTGAGTTATTAAGGCTAGTCCAGGACTCGATTCCTGTATTCTTATTAGGGGTAAACAATACTTTATCGTTTTTAACTTCACCAGTAGCTATTCCTACTGGTTTACCTTTCCACCAAACAACATCGCCGCTTTTAACACGCTCTGCTTTATTCAAAAATTGGTCTGGTGGTGTAATGCCTTCTGTTACTTTATTTTCTAACTTATTAAAGAATATTACAATTGCTTGTTTTACATCTTCGGCAGCATATAATCTATCATTAGTGATAGCCAATCGTTTAGAAAACAGATCTCCGTCTTCTTTACTTTTAGCATATTCCTTTGCTGCAAGACTAGAAAAATGTGCTCGCGCTGCATATAGTCTACGTAATTCCATCCATTCTTCTTCGTCTGGCGTGGGTCTTGGATCGTGTTGCAGCAAAGACAATCGCTTCATTCTTTCTGCATATTTTACCAACTCCACAGCTACTTTTTCTGCAAGGTGACCTTCGTATGGTTTTTCTTGTATAGGGGTATAGTCATTGACATCGTCCCAATTTGGATCTACAAGATCGCCTTCGGGATCGAGCTCGGAGCGTGACAAGTATTGAACAAGTTTTTTTGCTAGATTGCTGTTGGTATCAGACATTTTTAAAAAGGCAAGGCGTCCTGCATTCAGCCCCCTTTCTGCAAATAATCGTGCTAACTCTACTAATTCCCTAGTATCTTTTTCAACTTCAGGATCTGACTCGGGGTCTAAGAACGTTCTTGTAAATTTTATAATTTCGCTGGCATATTTATAAGGTCTGTAGTCTGTTACACGTTGTTTAAAATCTTCTTCTAAGTTAGTTGCAGCGTCAACAACTGGGTCATATGGTATTTTATTAAAAATATGTACCAACTCAGGGGTTGCTTGCCCGTATAATTGTGTTAAGAATTCTTTACTGGCATTTTCATCTTCCCGCACCATATTCCATAACATCCTGCATTCAGTGCCATGGCTAGCATCGTATGTCTTTCCATTGATATTAACCTGTGCTGGTTTTTCTGCTACAACTATTACATAGCTATGTTTGTCTGCGGTAGTTGATTCTGCAATGGATTTAAATGTTAAGAATGGTTTAAGATCACCAACATTTTTACCAGGCGGTATTCTGGACTTCCTGGGTGACCCGTCTTTTTTCGGTTTGGGTGTAAATTGTGTATAGACACTATCAACTTCTAGTCGTTGTTTATCTGGTTCGCCTACAGCAAAAATGGCTATTGTTTTACTAGGATCAAATCCTAATATTCTTGCATAATCTTGAATTTCGTAAGGTTGATTGGCTTCAACAATACGATCGTTATGTACACCTGCGGCATGCATTAGCTGTACTTTATCAGTAAAGCTAAATGGACTTTTAGGTAGATCTACATTATTACTAGTACCAATGAATACATTATCACGACCAAATTTTCTTTGCAGTTCGTTAAAAACCGCACTATGCCCTTTATGAAACGGCTGGAACCTTCCTGGGTAAATAACCACAATGTGGGTTGCTTGGGATTCAAAAAGGTCAAATACAAACATAAAAATTCCTTATCTAATATTTATGGTCATTGATAAGAATCGTTGAATCAAAAAAAAAGACTGAAATAATTTCAGTCTTTTTTATGTATTGTAATTTTATTCTGCTGGTGTTGGTGCTTTTGGCGCTTTAGAAAAGTCCGGCATTTGACTCAAATCACCTTTGTATTCATAGTGCCCGATGTGATTTAACAAGACTTTGTTATGTGCCCAAATTTCGCCGCCAATAGCTTGCCAGCGTCGGCAGAACAGCCAATCTTCGCTAAGATAGTGGCCTTTTGCATCAATTGCTGTGTCAAATATAGCATACATCATTGGTTCGTATTGCTTGCCTAACCCTACATCATCTACATACTTGGTTTCTGGATGTGCAGCAATTAGTTGCTCATATACGCTACGTTTAAAGATTAAAAATCCAGTTCCCATAGTATCTACTGTAAAGATATCGCCCTGTATTTTAGTCTGCGGCAACAAGTTAATCACATAGTTACTAGGAATGCTTTTCTTAGGATACAATCCGCCGATGACATCTTTTTCATAAACAAGCATTTGAAATATTGATTCTGCATCAAATCTGATATCTGCATCAATGAACATAAAATGTGTAGCCTTATCATTAGTCATCATTTTAGCCATTAAATTATTACGGCCACGAGTAATTAAACTCTCGTTAACCATAGTATCTAAACTCCAATTGAGTCCTGTCCGTTGAGCCATTAATATGAAACGTAATAAACTGGTCATGGTAGGTTCGCTACACATACCGCCGTAGCATGGAATTCCAATATGCAAATGAAGTTTACTAAAATCGTACGGAGTGCCATTTTGTTGCTTCTCTTGTACTGCTTCACTTTGTTTTTTCATTATATCGGCAATTTTTTGTACAACGTCTGTAGCACTTTCACCGGGCAAATTAATTGGATTGCTCGATTCTGATTGATTATTATTTTCCATTTTTTTCTTTCTATTGATTTTTCTGATTGATTATAGTTTGATTTACTGACCCAATTAAGGATGGTGATAACATTTTGAGTATATCTAACATCTTAATATCATTAAGATATATGAAGCCGCCTTGAAAATATTTATATCTATCCGATAGCCTCTCCAATATAAACTTTGATATTTTTATCTCTCCATCTAAATTTTTTATATAATTTACTAGTGCATGTCGATCCTCAAGTTTGATGAAACCTTCTTTTAAGCGTACCTTATACGGATGATCACTTTCTTTTTTAGTGATAATAAAACCTTGATCTAACAATTTTTTGTCCGAATCAAATTCTAACAACGAAACCGAACTCAATCTAGTTTTATGCTCGCTTAAAATTTCATTAGCTACATTATACAAGTAAGATTCTGAATCTGCAAATACAGTGAAAGAATAATAACTAATTCTAAATTTTACTTTAACATTGGTTGGTGTTGTATAATATTTGTAAAAGTCTTCTAGTGTTTTTAAACTTGCATTTTGATTTTTGTATCTGACAAATCTGTCTGTGTTTCTATAATTAAAAGCCTTCACAGTTGATGGTAGTTTATCAGCAGTTTTACAATTAATCAAACATCTTGCACCTTGTAAATTATAAGTTAAACTGTAACAAAACTCGTTAAAAAATTTCTTCTTAGTATAAAGAAATCGCAAGTCTCGATTTAGTTTACTCCACTCTGATAAATCCATTTTTGTCAACTGATGGTACCCCTTCGATCAATAGCTGCATGTTATAGGCAATTACAGTAAAAGTCAAATCTTTTTCCTGGCAATCTACATTAATAATAGATCCGTTTTCCAAATTCTCAAACAATATTTTTTTACTAATAGGTACTTTAATCAAATCGTTAATTACACGATTCAATGGCCTTGCGCCCATTCTCTTATCAAACCCTTTTTCAACTAGTAAGTCAACGGCACGTTCAGTTAGACGCAATTTAATTTGTCTATCGGATAGTAAATCATTGATTTCTGACATAAATTTAGCGACAATCTTTTTCATGCTAAACTGATCTAATGTTTTAAACTTACATATAGCATCAAGTCTATTTCGAAACTCGGGTTTAAAAAATTCCTTAACTGCCTTATCGTCCTCACCTGTGCGCTCTAACGATTGACCAAATCCAATGGTATTGCGTTCGTTATCGGCAGCGCCTAGATTACTAGTCATAATTAAAATAGAGTTACGTGCATCGGCTTTTTTACCATTGCTACCAGTAATAAATCCTTCATCCATAAATTGCAACAAGATATTTGTTACATCAGGATGAGCTTTTTCAATCTCATCTAATAGGATAATTGAGTTTGGATTTTGTTCTAAAGCACTAATTAATAATCCACTGCCAGCTGCTGAATCTTCATATCCAACATACCCAGGAGGTGCACCGATTAACTTAGCCATGCTATGTTTTTCTTGGTACTCACTCATATCGTAGCGAACCATCTTCATTGACAAATTGGTTGCAAGTAACTTAGCTAATTCAGTTTTTCCAGTACCAGTTGGCCCCAAGAATAAAAAGCTACCAATTGGTTTGTTAATTGATTTAATACCTGCTTTACTTACGAATATTCGCTCTAACACAGAAGTTACGGCATCCTCTTGACCGTACAGCCCTTGGTTTATATTGATTTCTAAATTAACAAGGCTATTAGTATTATCACTGCCAATTTGATCAACTGGTATCTTAGTAGCGCGACTTAGTGCTTCTACAATCTGCGATTTGCCTAATACAAAGTCTGAATCTTGCTTGATTTGTATTTTTTGTTTAGCACATGCAGTATCCATTAAGTCTATTGCTTTGTCTGGCAGCTTTTTGTCAGGTTGATATCTAATGCTATAATCAACGGCGGCATCAATTGATTCATCTGAAATTTTAATGTTATGGAATTTTTCAAAATTTAATCTTATACCTTTAAGTATAAGTTTCGAATCACTTGCACTAGGTTCGTCTACAGTTAATCGTTGAAATCTACGCATCAATGCTCGATCTTTTTCGAAGCTTTGTACATATTCATCCCATGTAGTAGATGCGATAACTTTAATCTTGCCCTTAGTTAATGCAGGTTTAATCATGTTACTAAAGTCGACCGAGCTAGAAGAGCCACCGCCAGCGCCACGCATCTGATGTGCCTCGTCGATGAATAGTATAGTTTTTTCTTTCATTATCAATGCTTTGATAACATTCTGAAATTTTTCTTCAAACTCGCCTCTATACTTACTTCCAGCTAATAAGCTACCTATATCTAAGTTATACACAGTATATGACTTTAGATATTCTGGTACATTACCGTCTACTATATTTTTAGCAAGTCCTTCTGCTAACATTGTTTTACCAACGCCCGGATCACCAACTAATAGGATATTGGCTTTATTACGTTTAGCCAATATATGAGACATTTCTGTTAGTTCAAACTCTCGTCCAATAATAGGATCAAGTTCACCTTTCTTGGCCAAGTTGTTCAGATTTGTACAAAACTCATCTAACATTTCTTCGGCACGCTCTGCATTTATATTTGGAGAATTTAAATCCGACTCGGTATTAAATTTTTTGTATAATTCCATTAGGGTTGCACGATCAATTCCGTACTTTAACATAAAATAGAATGCATAGCTATTTGATTCCATTGAAATGCTTAATACCAAGTCAATGATTTTAATACGGTTAGATCCGTGAAACAACACTTGTGTTAGTGCTCTATTAAATACACGTTCTAACGTTTGTGTTTTTCTTGGAGTATGCGATTCTTCGACTACTAAATGTGTTTGTGCATTTAAATAATGGCTTAGTTCACCCACCAGGCCGTTGACATCAAAATTTAATTTTATCAATATCTTCTTAAAAGGACTATATTGAAAAATAGCCAATGCTAGATGTTCTAAAGTTACATATTCATGTTTAAGCGACTTAGCAGCCTCGCTGGCTTTAAGTATAATTTCTTCAATCTCTGCATTTGGTCTCATTGACGACATTACAGTTCCTTTATGTTAATAAATTTTCTAATGCTTTATGCTGATCCGATGTAATAGTCGACGGAACAGTTAGTGAAATTTCAACATGCAGATCGCCACGTATAGGTTGATTTACATCCCATAACCCTTGAGATGGAATTCTAAATTTAGAATTATTTTGTGTACCCGGCGGGATTCTAATTTCAAATTGTGTATGATCTAACCCTGACACCATTGCCTTTGTTCCTACTACAGCATCGATGCAATTAACACTTATTGTTTTTATTAGATTCAACCCGGCTATTACAAATTCAGGATGCTGTCTTATTCGTAAATCAACTAGTAAGTCTCCAGGCGGCAAGTTAGAATGTGAAGTATCACCTTTTCCTTGGTATCTAATTTGCATACCAGTTTGAACTCCCCTGGGGATTTCAATCTCTACAGTTTTATTTGATCCATTTGAATTTCGGACATTAATATGATGCGATTGAGTGTTAAGTGTTGATTCTAAATCTAGTTCAATTCCTACCCTTAGGTCTGCATTTTTAGCAGGTTGCCCGTGATGTCTGAAATTAAATCCTCCTGCAAATTGCCGGAATAGATCATCAATACCACCACCGCCACCACCAAAACTAAAGTGATGAAAATTACCACCGCCACCACCTTGCCCAAACATTTTTTGTTGTTCCCATTGGGCACGTTTTTGTGGATCGGATAGTGTTGAGTATGCTTCCTGTATCTCTTGGAATTTATTTTGATCACCACCCCGGTCTGGATGATGCTGCATAGCCAACTTTTTATACGCTTTCTTAATCTCGTCATCGCTCGCGTTAGCGTTGACACCTAAAATATTAAAATAATCAGTCATAGTTATATAGTACAAATAAAAAAAGGTACAGCAGTTATAATACTATACCTTTGAGGAAATGTCAATATATTTATTATTTCTTTTTCTTGTCCTCAGGAATTTCCGTTCCTTCTAATTTTTTATGCACTTTGATCTTTTTACAATCTTGTGCTTGTTTTCCAGTTTTTTTGTCCATAACTGGTTTCCCAGCTTTGTCCACTTTATCGTGGCAAACTTCTTTCATTTCGCCACCGGCATGAGCAGTGCTAGACATTATAACTGTACTAGCCATAAAGCATACAGTATATATACCTATGAGTTGTGCTATTAATAATTTTTTCATGTTGTTTTCCTTTAATTTTTTATAACATTGGTTGCTGTGGTTGCATTGGTGCTGGTTTGCCACCAAACCCTGTTATAACTGTTGCTGTGCCACCAAACCCTCCTGCTGCTGGTGTACCAAACCCTCCTGCTGCTGGGGTACCAAACCCACCACCGCCACCTGTTGAGCCAAACCCACCACCGCCACCGCCACCTGTTGAGCCAAACCCACCACCGCCACCGCCACCTGTTGAGCCAAATCCGCCTCCACCCATGACAGGTTGGTTGCTTACGCTAACGCTACCTTGACCTGGTGGAACATATGTTGTTCCTAACCCTGCTCCACCCAAGCCACCATTGTTGGCGCCATTTAGTTTTTCCTGTGTGCGGCCATGTGCAGCAATACCTAGTACCGCGCCCATGGCAATATGGAACAATCCAGCACCCTGCAAGGTCAATGGTTGCCATTGTGAATTAACTGCCCCGTGGCTAAGACTTTGCAATAGACTCCAAAGCACTGGGAATACCACCATGTCCATGGTACAGATCAGCATGTACATCCAACCCATCATTGGACGCCATTTGCTGTTCATCCAATCTTCTTTTTTCTTTTCGCTTGCGCTGATTTTTTCTGCTGTTTCGTCTGCCATAATTGAAATCTCCTAGTGTAAATATTTACCATAAATACTAATAATATGATGACTCGAACAATTTTAAATCAAAATCCATTTATTATCACTCTTGATGATGCAATTCCTGCAGAAATAATTAAAGAAATGGTGTCAGAAAACGATTATGTTAATAGTTTGGGATATGTTCATGATAGCAAATCAAGTAGCGCAGTTGATCATCGCACAAGTATGTCATGTTTTGATCCTAATAACAAATATGATAATGTAAGAAGAATAGTACTTAGCTGTTTAGAAAAAGAATTTAATTGTATACATTCAATTGATGCATGCGAAACTTGGCAGTTTACGCAATACTCTTCTAATCAATACTATAAACCACACTGGGATTTTTTTAATGTAAACGATCCCCGTTATACCAACTCGGTGCATAACGATCGTGTTGGTACGGTTATTATATATTTGAATGATTCATACTCAGGCGGCACTACAAATTTTACTAAATTAAACTTATCTGTAACACCAAAAGCCGGTAGAATTCTTTATTTTAACTATCCAACTGTGCATGGTGATAGTTATGTAAGAGATTTAACATTACACGAAGGCGCAACTGTTCATACTGGAATTAAACGTATAGCCACAATGTGGATTAGAGAAAGTGCAATTATTCCGGGTGCCATTTTATAACCGATGGTTATAAATACAGGATGCATTTTAATATAATCATCACTTTCAACGATCTGTTATTTTTACTAGGGTGCGTGCCATTAGTTATGATATTTTGGGTAATGTTTAAAGATTGGTCTAACGATAGAAATAGGTATTAATTTTTAATTCCTAATGCTTCATCTGTTTTTTTCTTCTGTTCCTGCTCTCTAGCCCATTGTTGTTCTCTGCGAATTCTTTGAGCTTTTGCCTGTGCAGCTTCGAATGCTTTCTGTTCTTCGGCCATGCTGTAAAACTGAACTCCTAGCATAACAAATGCACTGATAACAAGCCCGCCAGCCAATACATATAAAGCTAGCATAAAATATTTGGCCATCTTTTCTTTATGCGCCTGTTTAGCTTTGGCCAGTGCTTCTTCGCCCTCGCGTTTTTCTTTTAATAATCTAGCACGTTCTTTAACCATTTCTTCCCAGATTTGTGGTTTACCCAGTTGCCAATAAATCATATCCTTTAAGGCTCTTTCGTCCTCGCGCAGTTGATTGCTGTGCATAGCAAACTCAAGGGCCTGCCGCCCGAGCTGGGCATCTGTTTTACCCATAGAACTATGCTTGGCTTGAATACTGGCCATATGCACTTGGTCGGCTGCTTCAAAGAAATGTCCCACTTGCCCAATGATGCTATTAACATCTTTGCCCATGGCAATGGCTTGTTTAATGCCACTGATTGCTGATTGTGCTGCCGAAAAGGCCAGGCTGATGCTAATCGGATCAATCATGTATCACCCGCTGAGTTTACATATTTCGGGATATAATCTATTAGAGCAATCCCTGATTGCCCATTCGATGCAAGTTACTTTGCCTTCAACGGGAGTGCTTGTCCATTGCCAGCGTATACAAACACGCACCCGGTCTTTTTTTAATAGGTTTTGTTGGGACGACGCCACTACGATCGTGGACAATACAACGGATATTACAATCCATTTCAATATTGTTGATGTTCTGGCGGTGATCGATGCCAATGTGACTCTCCATAATAGCAGTATTATATACTACTATTTAAATGGAAAGTCCAATTTGATAAAGCTAGCTTTAACTAGATCCAGAGCCAATAACCCTGTGCCATTAGAATTAATCCTATCACGCCAACTGCCCAACTGGCTCTATACATGTTGTTGTTGACAGTTAGTATGGCAGCAGATAATAATACAATTGCCAGCTGAAATAGCATACCCGAGAATGTTAACCAAGGACTGTGCAATCTTGCTTCATCACGAGTAGCGTCTTGTGCCTTTGCTTTTTCAAGAAGTTCTTTTTTACCTTCGCCTTTTTCGGGTTCACTCTCGTAGCGAGCAATTTTTGCTTCTAGTTTAGCAATACGATCTTTATCTTTGGCTTGTTTGGCATCTTCTAATTGGCCTTCGGCAATCATTTGTTTAATACTCTTGGACTGATAAAATCCATAAGTGTTGCTGGCTTTTAGTAAATTAGTCTGTGCAATGCCGCTAAAGTTATTGGCAAGGTAAGTGTTGCCTGCTAAAAATAGTGCCATAAAGACAATTACCAATCCTGCTTTGTCTTTGATTTGTGCTTCACGCTCTGAACGTGATAAAGGTTTTGCTTCATCTGCCATTTCTTACTCCTTCATTGCGCCAATTTTCTTTGGACCAAATCCCTGTCTATCTTCCAAGACAGCAATGTGCTGACGGTTCTCCATGATAGCATCACGGTTCTTTTGGATTTCTTTTTCAAGATCTTGACGCAGTTTCTCACGTGCCAATTCAGCACCGCTGTTACTTGCTTGTTTATTGTCCGTAGTAACAACCAAACTAACTTTCTGATTTAAAATTGTCACATCATGTTGGATAGCACTTAACGATGAAATTAAATATCCAACTGATCCAACTAATAAAGGTAATAGAGCAAACAATAGTTTCTCTACAAATGCACCTTTTTCTTTGTTTTCTTCTGCCATTTTTCGCTCCTTAGTACTTTTATTAAGCACCTAGAACATGTAGTGCATGTTCGTAGTGTTTGATACGATCTTCTAAACCAATGTAACCACCATTGATTTTTCGGGTCATTGTTTTAATATCGCCGGCGTCGGCCTGTACATTTAAATTATTGCTTTCCCAGAACCAGCAGGCACTTTGTACAGCACCTTCAAATGTGGCTAAAAATTCTGGAATATCTTCTACAGGTGTTTCTATACTTTCTGCAAACCGGGTATAGTTATCCTTGCCAGTGAGCTGAATTAATCCACGACCGCAATACTTGTAGCCATCACCACTATGCTCGTCGCCATTGCCCATACGATTAGCATAGACTCGATTGGCAATCATTTCTTGCTTGCCTGCATATGCATTGGCTAAATCGTCACTGGGAAAATACTTAGGAAATACCTTACGTAAGGTTACAGCACGATAGTTTAAGTTTTCTTTTAAAAATACAAACCCGCCACTTTCATGAGCGCATTGTGCAAGGAATGCTGCTACTCTGTTTGGGGTATTAATATCGTAATCCGGAAGGGCTAATTCTAGTGCATGATACCAATGGTCAAGATAGGGATTTTTTGGAAGTAATTGAGATAGTTGTTCAATTGATAAAATAAAATCTGACATGATTTACTCCTTACGAAATATAGCTAAAACTTTAGCCTGTATATTTTTAGCAAATTCGGGTTGTGGAAAATTCCACCCTACAAATGCACCTAGTGCTAACCAAAACAATGTTTCTAACATATTAATCTCCTTGTACTTCTTCAAATATTTTCTTCTGTGCCTGGTACCATTCTATCCATGCATCACTTTTTACAGCACATTCATAATATGTTGTATAATTTAATGTAACAGTTTTTGTAAAATCAATAATACTAACTGAATCACCTTCTATAGTTTTTAACTGCGGACATTTTTCCATTATTAATATAGGAGCGTCGGGAAATCTAACAGTAACTGGTACGGTAGTACTACATCCTGCAATTAATAAAATAGATGCAATGGCAAGTAATTTAATTAATTTCATTTATTAGCCTCGATGGGTTGATTTAATGCTGCTGCATTGTGTGTATTAACAATAATTTGCGGAATAGGGCAATTTTCTACAAACTTGATAACTTCTCGATCTTTAACTACTTCACGATCAACATAGTTGATAATATCGTCACCGCGTGTTCTAACCAGTTCAAGTTTCTTAACAGTTTTAGTTACAATTTGAACATTGGTTTCTTGGCTTTTTGCTTCAGCTTCTGCAACCTTGACCTGCATTTCTGCCACACGGGCTTCCCATGCTGCTTGATTACTCATTGCACCTTCAAACCATACGCCTGTTACAATTAGTAATATTGCTCCAACTTGTATAGGCAATCGGTAAGTACTAATAACTGGTATGAATTTTAATACAAGACTAGCAAGTAATCCTAATACACCTGCTAACAGTATGGCATGGAATATCCAATCGGGTAAAAAATTCATTAGCCACATTATCTAATTCCTGCTGCTATTCTTAAACTCTCTGTAAAATCATTTTTAGGTGCTTCTGTATTAACGTTAATACCAGCAGCGGTTTTCAATTGATCTATGGAGTTTTGTTTTTGTTTGTTCTTAGCTCTATATTGGGCCGGTGTGTTTGGGATAGCCAAATCCAATGATTCCTGATCGATAGCAATTGGAGTTTTTAAATTAGAGTATTCCAATTGCCATGAATCCATTTTATTTCCGGTTAACTGCTCTAAGTCTCGGAACATTTTCATTAAGTTTTCTGGCACATCCGGTGTGCGTTCCATCTCAACAAATACTAGATACGATCCATCAAATAGTTCACCAGAACTAACATCGGCATCTGCTACCCATTCGTATCCTTTTTCAATAAAATTAACAAGATCGACAGCTGGTTGTTTACTTTGTAGTTGGAACGTTATAACTACAATTTCGTCGTCTGTTCCCATTTTACTTTTGTATTCGTCGATAGTCACGCGAGTAGAAACCAAACGATCAAGATCGCCGTGTTCGAGCCCTTCTTCTAAGGGCTTATTAAATGTTTGGTTGTGAAAATGTATTTTGTTCATTTGGTAATCCGCTTTGATCTTTGTAAACATCGTCCTCTAGTCCAACTTCGTATGCTTGTTCAATGTCCTCAATGTCAATTGTTTCTGATTCTAATTCGAGACTGCCTTGATGTATATCATGCATTAATTGTTTAGGCATAGTAATAGTTACTAGCCAAATTTGTTTTTTTGCTAATTTTGGAACTTTTGTACCCGATTTGAAATCCGACGGGTCGTCAACATGTACAGAATATGCTAAAGATTCTTCTTGGTATGTGACGTTGCACTTATAATCAAGCAACCTCTCGCCGCCGCGTGGATCGGGCATTAAATTATAAGGCCACATAAATGTGCAAGTAACGAAATATTTTTCGTAAATAGGACCCTCGACTAGTTCGCCTTTGTTCCAATTTTTAAATACATAAGTGTCAAGTTCATCTAATACACGTTCAAAATCCATAAGACTTTCTAACGCACTGTTGGTCATATAGATATTTTTTGTATTTGCAATAACATCTTTAATGTGTTTGGCCATATCCGCCCTTGTTTAAATTATTTATTACTTTTTCAAGTATACTATATTTACCAAACTGTGCAGGCTTGAGCTAGTGTTTGAGTACAGCTTAATACTTAGTCCTAATAAAAAAATGTAATCTACTAGTAAAACCCGCAGGCAGATAGCCTTAAATATTTTTGTGCGCAGGAGGCACAGATGAATCAAAATCAAAATCTATTAAATTTCAGGAGAATCCATTTGTCATCATCAGCTAAACGTAAACAACCTAGCCGCTCGTCCCGTAATCAATATAAAGAAGTAGATAATAATGTAGTAGGAATCAACGATTTTAGTCGCAGCAAACGTCAAGTTACATTACTACCAAAAACACTCAAACAGGAAGAATACATCGATTTACTAATAAACCCAAAGAAACTTATAATTTTTGCCACAGGCCCTGCAGGCACTGGCAAAACAATGTTGGCTGTAATGGCCGCAATCAAAGCCTACAAAGAAGGTCAAATTAATAAAATTATTATAACCAGACCTGCCGTGGGTGTAGATGATGAGCAGCACGGATTCCTTCCGGGGGATCTTAATGCTAAAATGGAGCCCTGGACTCGCCCAATTATGGACGTCATAGGCGAATACTATTCAACCCGTGAAATCGCAGATATGCTAGCTAACCAAACCATAGAGATCTCTCCCCTAGCATATATGAGAGGCAGAAACTTTAAGCGTAGTTGGATCATCTTTGATGAATCTCAAAACGCCACACTTAACCAGATGAAGATGGTTCTTACTCGCCTCAGCGAAGGGTCTAAATTAGTAGTCACCGGTGACTTACATCAAATGGATAGAAAATTTGAAGCAGACAATGGCCTAAGAGATTTTATTGACCGACTAGAAAAATCTGGTAGTTCGGCAATTGCCAATGTTAACTTTTCTCGACGAGATGTACAACGGCATCCTGTTGTTGCGGAGGTACTAAAATTATACGGAGAAAATTAATAACAAAATAAATGGGCCTAGCCCATTTATTTTATGTTCAAGTGTTTAAAATACTCGTAATGTTTTTCTAACGTCCATGTCGTTGGATCTATAGCGGTCCCATCATGTGTTTGATACTTTGCATCAAACACATTGGTATAACGTTCAAACGGCAACCACATGTTAGGAGTCTTACTAGACCAACCTGCATCTTTGAGCATTGCATGTTTAGCACGACTTAATCTTACTGTGGGCGCATTTAATGCTTGCTCGATGGTGATTGCACTAGCCAGCAGCAAATCACGAATACGACTTGCTGGTATCAGGTGTTCAAAGTCGCACTCGTCGTCGGCGTCAACTTCATGATAATGTGCTTTCATGCCGTCCCGTTGTTCAATGCAGTATTCATGATATCTACGTAGGTAGTATTCAATGTCTTTACGAATTTCTTGTAGCCATTGCTGGTCATTTTTAACAGACTGATATTCAATTAACAATTTTTCAATTTGTATTAAACATCGTTTAGCAAGTGTCCTATAGGTATCGGGGCTACGTTTAGTTTTACCATACACTGGTGCCGTAAAAGCCTCGAGCAAATCTTTAATCATTGGTATCCTCAAATAAATTGTTCCATAAATCAACGCTTACAAATGCCTTGCCGTCAATATATGCTTCGTCTTTAATATTACCAATTGGCTTGTATCCAAATTGATCAACGTGTTCTTTTATTAGCTTTCTTTCAAGTTGCTTAACATGCCATTTTTTATCTGACGCATTGGGACTTTGAATTTCAGTTTGATCCATGATAATAATTTTCATACCGTTACGATTTAAATGATTACCTGTCTGTGCAAAATATTCAGCATCAATATCAATCATATCTTTACCACTAGACCCGTGCAGTCTAATACCCCATCCGTCTAGGTTACCAGCCTGCCGATAAATTCTCTCTCCGGAATCCGAAGTAGTATTAGATGGAATGCTCAGTCCATATTTAATAACAATGCCGTTGAATATAAATGCATAGACATAATCAGAAATTTTTAAAGATTTCATAGCCTTTAAAATTTCTGAATAATGCCGCATTTCACCAAGGTCGAACTCCCATGTAGGGCACGGGTCCCCGGTTATATATTTTACGCTCATACTATTTCCTGATTTAATTGTGGGATTAAGCCGTCTGCAATGTTATCTTCAATGATACCCATAGTAGAACCTGCACCATGATATGGAAGATTAATAGTGCCACCTGCCAGCAAATAAATTTCACGCAAAAAATTACTCATTGCTTCAGGAGCACTCCAGCTGGCACCCGGACGAACATGTGCCCATTGTATTTTGGCTTTGGAGTGAATTGTTCCTGAACTGTTGAATACTGTCTTTACAATTTTTAATACTTCTTTCATCCAGCCTGCAGGCATTGCAGTAGTTTCTACCCTTGCTAACTTATGCAATTCCAACAGACCAATGTAGACACCCTGATCAATTTCCTCACCAATTGGAAATACTTCTTTAATGGTACTAAGTATTTCTAACAATACTTTACCGCTGTCATCAACCTCAATACCTTTTTGGGCATACTTAAAGTGACTAAAATAATAATCGTTGTCTCCACGAAGATTATCACTATTGCGTGACCCTTTGTCTTGTAAGTCAATTCTGGCAGAGTCAAATTGATCTTGCATTATTTTAGCACGAACTACTTTAACATCTCGACTACCGTTTTTATAACGTACCAATGCATTACGATGCAAGTCGCCAGGTGTCAGACGCTTAACACCAGTGTCATTAAGCATTTCAAATGCATAGCTGGCAAAATTAGGATCGTCTGTTTCTACCACAGCACATGGAATTTCTGTGAATCCTAAAATGCCAGCTGCAATAGTACGATGTTGTGCATCATACAAATATGTATTCGGCTTACCAATAAAGCGACATGCAGACCCAGGCGAACAAATACGCGGATCCCACTTACGCATGATATTGATAATATGCTTGTGAATAACATCACGTTGTACTTCATAGTCAATCCAAAGATCTTCAATCTTTAACATTGCGCTAATGGGGAATTTATGTGATAAAGCCTGGGCACGAGCTTGCCAGGCATTAATATCTTTTTGTGTTACACCGTAGTGTGCTTTGAGTTGGTTTTCGACTTCGGCGATAACGTCGGTCAGTTTACGTGTGAGGCGTTTTGCAGCCATATATGCTCCTTGGGTTAAATCGGAGCACCATGCTCCTACCGCTACTTGAACAAATGACGCACTATGCACCCTACGTTCTCCTAGCAAGTTCTTCTATTATAAGGCAAAAACTGCCTATTGTCAACCTCTTTTTGAGGTTTTTTTACGGGATAAACGTAACAATATTGTATATTTCCCGCCAGTTTTTAACGGTTGTATACTGAGCACTAGGTTTGTCCATGTTATGCCCGTGTTCCATTAATATACTAGATAATCCCATTGAATTACCCGTTATAGCATTGTCAATTTTATCCTCAATCCACCAAAGTTTTGAACCTTTATAAGGTGCAAGAGCTTGATCCTTGTCTGCACCTGTGTCTAAGAAAACAAATTTCTCAAATGCAGTCTTACCAAATAATTTGCGTAAGTTCATTTTACGTAGTTCTTGGGCATTTTTATCTGCACTCAAACTAGTAATACAATGAAACACATAACCATGTTCTTCATGCAGACGTTTAACATAGTACATACTATCTCTAAGTGCTGGCAAGAATCCAATGGCAGCACTTTCGTTGAACATTTTAATTAATTTCTTACTTTGTTCAACATCAATGCCATATCGTTTGCCTATGCAGTATTTCAAATTGCCACCTTCTTGTTTGGCAAATCCGTGTTGCTGCATCCAAATATCAAATGCGTATTCCCAGTCTAACAATACTCCATCTGCATCAGTAAGTATAATTTTTTCCATTATCGTCCCTGGTTGCGTAATATCCAAGCTCTGATTGTTTCAATGTTATTTTCAAGTCGCCGATTTTTCATTTCTAAATATTCTAATCGTTGACGCATAACAGACATCTCTGCAGACACCGATTCAACTGATTGTTTAGTGTCTTTGAGTTCTTTAACTTGACCTAATAGCGTCGGAGGTGGTGGCGCATTGGGATCTCTTACCCTGGTCTTTTTTTGCCGATATAATTTATTAAGCAGCGGGTTCATAGTGTTCGTTGGTACTAATTGATCCAGATATTACTGCTGAAATTTCAGCATTTTCTATAGCAGGTGTTTCAACTAATATTTCGTCTGCACCAATATCTACTACATGAGTAACGTCGCTGGGTTTGCTTAAAAACCTAGTCATATACTCTGGATCTAATTGATCCATAATATCTTTTGTATACTTGGGATAGCCAGACATGAAATATGCAAACATTGTATCAAAATTACTATCTGGTTCCCATGCATTTCTGACTACTATTTTATTTCCAAGATCCAAGATAATCTTAGCGGTTGTTTTGTCGGATGTTTTTAAGTTCCTAACAACAGCCACTTGTTCGTCGTATTGTACAGCATTTTGTTCTTTCATCCAGCCCTTGTCCTGTGTTCTAACACTTTTAGATTTGGGACGAATATAGTAATATGCTACCAAGTATATAGTTTGTTTTTTCATTTGTTTACCTATTTAGTGAAATGAGTTCTGTTAATGTTGCACTTAAATTAATTTCTGCATCTGCGCAACTGTTGTGATTAACCAATCCTCTACGGATAATTAAAATAGCTTCATCTTTACCTTCTTCTGTGTCACTCCAAAGATCAAGATTATCGTAAGTCCATCGAAATACTTCTTCCATTTCTTCTGGCCTTGCTTGGCTACATATCAATTCTCGTGCCTGCCTAAACTTGCCCATTTTAAATAAATTAACTGCATCTAATCTAAAATCATTAGCAGCAGATCCGATTTCTTTTGGCTCGTTTAATTTTCCGCTTACGCTATTTGTCTGCACTAAGTTCAAACATTTACGTAGATCTGGATATGTAGCTTTTACATAGCTATCTAATGTGTCTAGGTCAAAGTCGATATTTTCTTCCATTAGCACCATAGCAGCTCTTGCGGTGAATTCTGTTTGATCTGTTTTCTCAATATGAATTTCATGACATCTGCTATGCAATGGCGGAATAATTTTGTTTGGATAATTACACGTTAAAATAAATCTAACATTCTCACTGTAATCTTCCATCAGATTACGCATTGCCGGTTGTACACTTTCTTTATTTAAATAGTCTGCTTCATCAATTAATACTATCTTAAATGTACCAAATGGCATAGTTTGACAAAAGCCTTCTAGCTTGTCGCGCAACCAATCAATCTTACGACCTTCCTTACTACCATTGACCATTAATACATCAATATCCTCAACTCCTAGTTGATTAATTAGTATTTTGGCCAATGTAGTTTTACCAGTGCCTGCTGGACCGTGCAATAGTAAATGCGGAATGGATTTATCTTTAATCCAAAATTCAACTTGTTCCTGTACGGATGGGTCTGTAAATACGTATCCGTCTACATTCGTAGGACGATATTTCTCTACCCAAAGTTGTGTAACTGACATGTGTGTGCCTTTAAAAAGTGTTATTACTAATAATAACACAAGGTTGTGTGAAAGTCAACGGTCTCTGGCAACTTCGTTGGCATGAATAGCAGTACTCATAGTGTCATCGTACTGTTCTTCATCGGACAATAGTAACATGTCATTTGGATCAATACGCCTGATAGTATGTTTACCGGTTTCGTCTTCAATTTCGACTCCCCGGGTCCATCTACCATGTGAAATTAAAACCCATTGACCTACATCAACATCTTTTTGCTCAGGGCCTACTGCATAGACTCTAGCCCAACGGGGACGTATACCGTGTGTTTTACCGTTGTCGCTAGGAATAAAAATCCCAGAATTGGTTAGACGTTCTTTAAAATTCATATCCGCAACCAGAATTGAATTTCCAATTGGGGTAATTTTTTTAACTTTATGTATCAGTGGGATTCCCATTTTATTAATTTCCGTCGTTAACTATCGAGTCTGCTAAACTTCCTCTTAGAGATCCTGCTCTAACTGCTGGTGCCACCGGCGCCTGTTGTATTAAGATGCTTTCGTCTGCGGTTAGTTCGTTTTCAGCAACAGCCACAGTGGGTGTATTCAATTGATAATAATCATTCATAATTTGATTACGTGATCGAATAACTTCGCCCCCTGGCCCTAACTCGTCTCCCCTAGCATTAACTTTCATATTGCCAACTGCAATAGTATCTTCGTTGCTTAGTCTCAGTTTGTCGATGTCAATTGATCGTCCAAGTGCTGATCGGTGTGTATTTGCCATAATTTAATCCTTTAAAAATTCCTCAATGGGTAAATCGTAGTAAAGCGAATTAATTTTATGTACTCCTAATAGGTATAATACATAGCTGGCCACGCTACTACCTCTGCCAACTCCCCATACTATGTTATTCTTTCTCATAGTGTCTACTAGATATTTAAGATAACACAGCAACGGAAACATTTTTTTCTCTTGAAACAACAATAATTCTTGCCCTACACGTTGCAAGTCTTCATCCGATTTACATAATTCAAGTATATGTTTAGCAATATCAATGTTTTTATATTCATCTGGCATAAACCAGGATTCTTGATTTTGTTGATCAAATTCTTCTAACGAAATATCAGAAACAACATATTGTTGTAGCTTTGGAAAATTAACATGAGTTTCATCTACACTTTTATTATAAAGTTGTGGATTATCTATTAGGAAATTCCCCAAATCTAAATCTGGTTTGTCGTATAATAAACTGAACAAGTTTTGTTCAGTTAAATGCCGCTGCCCGAATTGATCGTAATTCATTAGTTAATATCAATTATATTTTTAAAATTAGCATTCTTATTTGCATCATCAAATATTTTCTGCTGACGTTTGATAATTTCTTGTTGATAGTCATCCATTATCATTGACAGTTGATTTATTAAATTGTAGTCTCCCATCCTCTGAACTTGTAGCCGTCTTTTAACAAGACTGTTATATTTTTCAGTGAGTTCCTCTATTTTAAGATTAGATAAATCTGGTAATAATGGATGCATAATAAATTCTCTCAACTAAAATCTTTGAACATTTCTTTTCTTCCTGGCTCGCCCAAAGTAATATCAAATAAATCTTTGGTACGTTGTAGCATAACACATGCTAGCATTAACATTTCGTTTTTATCATCTGTTAACTGTATAGAAGAATCGATCAATATCATTAATTCTGCCATGCGATCTTTAGTGGGGTTAATGCTCATTATAGATCGCCATCTTGCCGATTTTCGCTATAAAAAGGATCAAATTTTCCCCCGGGGTAGCGAGACTCTAGCTTACGTACATTTTCAGCAATAACATCATTTGGATCTAAGTTTAATGCTCTGCAAGCATTAACCCAATACCACATGATATCTCCTAGTTCACGTTTCATATGAAAAAGTGATTCGTCATTGAATGCTTTTCCTTGGAAAAATATCTTCTTTGGAATTTCAATAAATTCTCCGCTTTCAGCAGCAAGCCCTAAACATGCTGTAAACAACAACGGGACATTGACATCGGGGCCGTGTTTCATTTCTCCATCTATCAATTCATAATTGGCGTCAATACGGTCGCATGTGTCCATAAATGTAGTTAAGTCATTACTAGGCATACTAGTAACTTCTTCTACAAACTTTTGATATTTGTTTAAATCAATCTGCATTAACACTCCTGTTTTAATGATTGTATACTATACATTAATAAAGGTCAACTTATAAGGCAAGGATGGCATTTTTAAAGGCTGTAAAATTTGCCGACGACGATGCAATGCTCTTTAAACTTGCAACTGTTATTGAACCGTTGTTAATTCTCGACGAACTCGACGATATTACTTTTTCACCGTTTGTTATTACACTACCTAACAATACCTTTGAAAATCCATTGGCTATAATATCTGCCCCTGTTGTTATAAGTATGTTCTGGCGGTCGCCACCTACTAGTTCTGCATAAATGTAAGTAGTTGCATTTGCTGGTACAGCTACTATTGTGTCGGGTACCTTGGCATAATACCCACCAATGAATAACGGATATGATTTTAAATAAACTGATAATCCAACTGTGGGTTCTGACGATATGTTCATATCGTATCTTCCTGAACCGTCGGCAAACCATTCATCCTCGTTATGCATAGCACCGGTTACAACATTCTTAGATGAACTAATCAATACACTAGTATGGGCCTCAGTTCCAATCATGCAATAGTAACCAAACGTAGTACTAAATCCAAAACTACAACCATACCATGGACTTATACTAGAGTAAGTGGTAGGAACGGTGCGAGTAAATTTGTTCCAATCGTATGTAGTCATAGTGTTTGAACTAATATTAAATTCTAGTATCTTAAAGAAAGCACCGCCGGGAACATATATTTCAATGTAATGTAGGAATCTACCATTAGCGGTTAAACAAGCCGTGCCGTTATTAACACTCCAGGAATTAGCAGTATCCCCGCGTTGACCATTGGCATAGTCGTTTTCTGTAGTTACAAATGGTCCGTATATATCATTCCAGCCGCCGCTGCTGTAGTGCGCAATATAAAATTGATGTGCGGGCCCAGATACAACCGCCCAGAATTTTTTATCCCCATCTAATCCGTTATATACAGTGTTTCCGGCTAATACAACATTGGTTACACTACCAATTGTAGTTGGAATTGCAGGAATAGTAAATCCAGTAGAAGTGTAAACTCTAACGCCATTCAAGACAGTTATAATATACAGCAATCGGCCAGGAGTGGCACTATATGCCAACGGAGTTCCTTGTATAGATGTAATACCATAACTATTGGTGTCATTTGATATTACTGCACTAGGATCCTCGACCCCACTGGTTATTGGATTTATTTTAATAGTGTCATTACTAGAATACGCGGTTGCAAAAACTCCTTGTGAGAAGTTTGCCGAGATAGATTTACTACCATACGTTACGCTGTCTCCGGTAAACAATATGTTATTGCCAATGATATGCCCGTAGGATGCTGTAACACTCTTACTCCAGGCACTGGCGTCGGGAATTCCTACACTTTTACTATAGGTCGCTGTTGCACCATTGCCAATGGTTTGTGAAAATGTGTATGGGAAAGAATAGATTTGAAATCCTCTGGTATCCCAAGTACCAACTATAGAAAGATTAACTGTTCTGGCATATTCGTCTGTGAGTACACTTGGTCCTTGTCCGGCAGTGCCAAATCCTTCGCCCATACCACCTGTTGGTGTTTCCCAAGTAGTATCTGGCAGTTTATGATATCGATATCCAGACGCTTTAAGTGGTATTAAATTGTTCGGAGAGTCGGATCCGCTAATTAACCAAGTTTTAGGAATTCTCCATAATATGGTAGTACCAAAACCTTGTCCAATGCCGCCGCCATTTTGTTGGTATACATAATAACCAACAGCTTTCATTATAAACTTTTCAGTGAATTTATTCCAAGTAAATGCAAATGCAGATCCCCAGGGATTGTATCCAAACGGTAATGTGTTATCTGCTACAGTTTTACCGCTACTAGTCTGATCGATGTTAGTAACCTCGGCATTATCAAATAACTGATGCGATCTGAGTAAATTCAATGTGTTATCATAAACAGATAACAAAATTGACGTGCTGCTCATTGTTGTGCATAATATTCTATCACCACCAATATCTTGTAACAAGAATATATTATTTACACCACTAGTGATTGAAGTTACATCTTTGTAAAGCGTCCACGTATTAGACTTGTTGTTACCATTGGTAAGAGCTATCACATTTCGTGTTACGCTAGTGACCGAATCCTTTAAACCTAAGTATGCAAAATTTGTTCCGATGTTGTATATTCGTTGAATATATTCATTGCTAGTTGTAAAAGTCACTGCAATAGGTTCTGTGTCATAAACAAATTCGTCTACTGCTGTGAATCTATAAGCTCTAAATGGTCTAACCAGACCGGTCGGGGTATCAGCATGAAAATATACTACTTGAAATCCTTGACTGTCTGTCAGATAAAATGCATAACTGCCTTGAGCACCTAAGCTAAATTTAAAGTCTGAATATAAAGGAACAAAATTTTCTTCCCCTACTCCTGCCGAAGGCGGCAAGTTTAAATAAGTGCTAGCATCTACGTACTGTTTCATAGCAACGTTGCCAGCAATTCGTTCGTTTCTTTCAAAAGAGTCACCGGCAACACGGGATTGAGTTTCGGCAGCTAGTCGGGCTAAAATTACAGTATTACCAGTTAAGCGGTCGGCAGCTTCTGCTGCTACAACATCACCAATATGTGATAATATTGTAGCTTGTCTGGTAGGAGTATAATATTTGTTAGTAACTCCTTCGGTTAATTCGTCGCTGGTATTTGCCGCCAATGACGTATTAATATAGGGTTGATTATTTGACGAAAACTTAAACGCACTTGCATATACAGTGCCATTGACATCCAATCCGGGTCGCGGACGTTGAACATTCACACCTACGCCGCCTGCTTCGGGAGTAACAAAATTTATACTATCCTCGGCTGGGCCAAACCCCTCATTGCTAACACCTAATTCTAAAACAGTTTTCTCTCCATCGTATGCATGGTACCTAATATAGGCTGTGTCGCCTGCTCCGCCACCTGGATTATTAGGAAATTTAATACCATTAACAGAAGTATTGCCCGAGCTAGGAGTTATCAATGAATTATCTACTAGAATTCTTTTCCATGAACTCCAATTTGCCACATCACCAGTGTTGTCGTTTACTCTAAAAAATATTTTATCTGGTTCGCCCTCTTCTGCATTCCAGTTCATTGCCAATTGTGCTGCGGTATCATGCAAATTATCATGTACCGATATTCCCATATAATATGGTCCAGGGAAGTCTGTTGAGCTATGTGCTTGGAATCCTAATATATTAGGAGATGGGAATGTTCTTGGTCCAGGGCTTTTAGCACCAACATTAAAATTATACCAACCGCCCATTCCATCTGCACCTGTTGCCCCCGACAATCCCGTTGCGCCAATTGGACCGGTTGATCCTTTTGAACCTGTTGCTCCTGTTGCTCCAGCAAATGCAACTATACCGCTTTCGCCTCGTGGGCCGGTTGCTCCGATTATTCCACCATTGTATATCCATGCAGCCATGGTGGTTGCGCCACCGCCTTCACCTTGTTTAACCTCGAATCCTAGTACGTCTCCGCTTGCAAATACTACACTTAAACCTATTACAACAGCACGAGGCGTAGCCGCTAACGCTATAGAAACTTCAGCCCCAGTTGGCTCACCATTTTTAGTAACTTGTATAACAGTATCATCGGTATATGGAGTTAAAGCATCTAATGTAATTGCAGACAAAGTACAATATTCAAGAATTGTAATCCCCGGGCCAACACCATCGCTGCCGTAACCAAAGGTAGCGCCAGGAAATATACTACCAGTATGTTGGCCTACTAATACAATCCTACCGCCGCCTGGGCCGGCAGCACCAGTTGGTCCAGGGGCGCCAGTCGGTCCTACTGAACTCATGCCAGTAGCACCAACCGGACCCTCGGGTCCGGGAATTCCTTGTATACCTGTGGCGCCAGTAGAGCCCAATGGTCCGGTTTCGCCAATATATCCTCTAAAGCCGCTAGCACCAGTGGCACCAATGCCGGCAAATCTACCATCAATACCAGTTGCACCTCTTGCCCCAGTGGGACCGGTGGCCCCGACGTCACCTGTTCGTGCAAATGTTATTATAACATTTTCAAGATTGCTAAATGATTGAATACCGCTAACTTTTCCGCAAGTTACTGCAAAATATAATTCACGTTCGCTTATACTTTCGATAGTAAAAATTGCCGAAGTACTAGGATCTAAACTATCACTGATTCTAAAATGCCCTTTAATAGGATTAGTACTGTCGTCGATAGTTCTTAAAAATCCAGCCACAGCAACATTGTTAATATCAATTTTACTAACAAACATTGTATTAACTGCACCCAGATCTGGACTATTCAGAGATACTTTGCCATCACCGGGGTATGTATCTCCGTAAATTGTTCTATACTTGTATTGTAATGTTATGCCACCAAACTGCCCAGCAGGCCCTTGTGCGCCAGTTGCACCTCTTGGCCCTGCACCGGTTGCACCGGTTGCTCCTTTACCGCTGCCTCCACTGCCTCCCAAATTGGCAAAATCAATTAACCAATAAGTATTACCATTGTCGGCTGATGCAAATTCTACTAGAAAATCACCAGTATCGGGAAACATTAGTTGGTTGTTGACTACTTGTTGATTGCCTTTTATTCCGTATGCCATTTTAATTGGCAATTGAACTCTATGAGACGAATTTGCAACAGAAAACCAAATCACCACGCTACCATATTGCCCAGTTGGTGGAAATCCAGTGAAATCCAATTCTATGTTATTTACTACTGTTATTTTTTGTACAGATCCGTCAGTATAAACTACACCAACTGTTCCTTGTCTGAGACCTAAATCTTTAAATGTATAGCTGGGCGATTTTAATTGTGGTCTTGTTACTAGTGTGTAATTGAAATCGTTTGTTACTACTTCATTTCCAATTGGGCCTAATACTACAGCTCTATTTTGTAATGAATTAATTTCAAGTTTAGCATTTCCTAATGCTACTTTGATATTAGAAAAGTTATCTCTAAAACCTTGACTGTCGTTATTCTGCCCAGCGATTGGGAAAAGTTCGTTAATCCTGCTTGTGTTGATGTTGCTCATATTAATTAAATGCTCCAGTTTTAGGGAATTTCAGATACTTATTACCAATTTCCGAAACCCGACTACCCAATGAATAGTCTAAATTATCACCAAATTTGGTTGTTCCGTTTTCGAATAATGTAAAATCGTCGTCGAATGAAGTGGGTTCGGAAATAGCAAATCCATCTGCTACGTTAATAAATGTACTTGCTAAGTTCTGATCTAATTCGTAACGATCAAATTCAAATTTAAAATTATTAAAATCAACACCCAATTGTTTTAATTTAAATGCAATTTGAGCGCTGCCGCCGGGTATGGTATATGCTAATACTATACCAGATATTAATCCCAATGGTGAAAAGAATTGACCTGGTTTGTCGGGGATTGGTTGTGGGCTAGTCATCCACCTAGGCAAAATTCCACGGTTGTAATATCCAACTGTTGATTTAATTCTATTTCTCATATTTACTAAACTAGTACTCTCAATGGTATAATTTATAGTTCCATTTTTTTGATAAAAGTTTTTTATGTAAGGGCGCAAGTCAATTGTATCCGGTGCCGCTACTTCGGTGGTAATATTACGATCGAATCGACTTCCTTTATCAATGATTGGCAAGTATACTACTTCATAAAGTATATTTAATTGTTCGTCGTGCGCTATAGCAGTTTTTACATTACCAATTAATAAAGATTTGTTAGAATGATTTTTTTCTAACATAGCGGTATAATCTGCTATATCTGTGTACTTTACACCTGGCGCAAATAAAAATCTCAGATCGCTACTTTTACCAAACCATTCGTCAATTGCTCTGTATATTAGTTTTGGTGGAAATAGTCTTGGATCATTTAATATACTATTTAAATTAAGTCTTTCTTCTACTTTTGGAAATGCACGTATCCAGATATTAGTATATGGCTTATCGTGAAATCTTGTAACATGCCAATTAAATGTTTGTTCGGCATACGTGAAATAATTGTCAGTTACAGCTCTAATAGTAAATTCATAGTAATCATTGATTGGCACAGTCGAAGGGTCATCTTGATAACATCTAAAACTGGTTCTTCCTAATAATAAACCGGTTGAAGACAATGCTACACCCTGCGGCATCGAATTAGTATATCCTGGTTTCAGACTATAATATAATTTTGAACGATCGCTGGTTGTTGCTACAATTGATAATTCACTTACTGCACCATTTATAATATCGGGTAGTTGAGGTGGAGTAACCCACTCTATATAATTGTTGTCGGAGATTGTGAAAAATATATAATAGGTATCCGGATTGAATTGTAGATAGGTACTATTTGTTTCAAACCATGTATCTTCTGACGATATCCGTTTGTAAATTAATCTTGCAGTTACAGATAATAATATTGGACCAGTGTCGGCTGAAAAATTAAGTACAAATTGATAATCAAATTCGCCGCCATCTACTGGTGCTGACAATATGTCGGTGATCCAGGTATTCCAACTTGGTTGAGATAAATTTCCCGATAAGGGGGAACCCGGTTTTAAAAATTCTTCTCTGGCTAAGGGTTTCGCTAGGGAATTATTTTTAATAGTATTGCCAACTATTGATCCATTGGGATATACTACTACATTAGGCGGAAGTTCACCGCCACCTAATCGCCAATACACAGTATTGTCTGCAATAAAATCACCGCGATTAATTATATATTCAAATTGATTATTAAAAAATCTAACACGGTTTTGTCTAGGATCCGACGGGATATAAGATGAAAAATATAAAACTGATAGACTAAATTCTTTATCAGCAGTCTCGCCAGATTCGCTTGTTGCTCTTACTATAAATGTATTAATAAAAATAGGAGTATTTGGAGTTGGATGTAATACAGTTCCGCTACCTTGCAACATTCCGGCTGCTGTAAGTTGAATATTTGGATACTGGCCACCTACTAGGGCATAGGAAACAGCATTTACAGCCGTGAGATACCTGACAAAAAAGTCAGATAATAAGACAGATCCCAGATTAGAATCTACGCCAGACCAATCAGGTACACTCATTTAAAATTGTTCCATACATACTATATTTATGGAACAATTTATAACCAACTATTATCAGCGACGCATCCTTGCAATATCTTCTGCGTCTTGCTGCCGAAATACCGGGACAGCATTGCTCTTATGCAATTGTCCTATTCCTAACATTTCAGTTCCAGTATACATCTGAGTGGGTTTAAGAATAGCTACGCCGCCGCTATCTCTACTGGGAATATGTTTTGTATTTGTACGTCCAATTGGCGTTTCAAGTTTATACACTAACGGTTCTGCTGCCATTGCCCGTTTACGCTTCTTTTCTTCTTGCTCAACACCCCAACGTTGTTGCAATTGTTTCCAATCGTCAGCTAATTCTCTAGCTCGTTTTGCTTCGGTTGCATTACGAAATTTAACTTTACCTTTTTTCTTGCCACTGGTACTAAGCCACGGGCCTTCTAAATGCATGGTCATAAGAAATAGTTGTTAGTTAAAAATGCTATTTTAGCAGAAAAATAGCCCTGTGTCAACCGTTTTAGGTTTCGTACATTAATTTATTGGTGAATTTTAGCAATAATTTATGATGGGATCCGTTGTGCCAATTTGGACCCATGCGCTTATAGCTGTCATACCAAAACTTTTCACTTTCCGGGTGACATCCTATTAATCCTAAATTATTTTGGATAATTGCCATTGGTTCTCCATTTAAATATGTTGCTACAGTTTCAAATCTTTTTGGATTGCCTAAAAAAGTGCAACCATCATTAAAGAACATTTTTTCGTTACGATTATTCCATGTAACAGGCATAGCTTTAGTATGCGGGCGACGAGTACATGCTGTGGGTCTTTTATAGTATTGTACTGCATCTACACCTTCTAATAGATTAAAATAGTGGGATCCAGCCCAATAAGCGCCCATACATATACCCAAGTATTTCCCCCCGTTGCTTACAAAGTTAGCAATAGGATCGCCATTGATTCTAAGTAGATAATCGTAACTATCAGAGTTTCCAAACCCCCCGGGAAATGCCAACATATCCACATTATCAAAAAATCCTTTTTCTAGTTCGTGTTTGGTAAAAATTTTAAAGTTATAGTGGGATTTAAGTGCAGCGATAATACCATTTCCACTTTGTATGGAACACATGGGTTGATGAATAAACAACGCTATAGTGGGTTTTACCATTGAAATCACCTTTTTGATATTATTATTTATTCAATGGGAAAGGGTCTTACGACCCTTAACTCTGGTTACGGGATCCAGAATCCACCCAATCTTGTGGCCGGTTAAATGTATTTAAACTTAAAATCATTACAATACCATTACAATGACAATTTCTTTTTATTATAATTTAATACTTTAGATTTTTCTCCGACACCCAATATACAAGCTGTCTCCTTGTCAAATTGTATAATAGACCAAGTTCCAGTTTCCTGATTTATTAACAGTCCAAATTTGGTTTTTTCGTCCTCTCCGGACCACGCCGGTAATTCTTGATATTCTCCGTTTATTAAGTCGTCAAATATTTTTTTAGTTTTATCACACATCACCGGTTTTTTAAGTTCAAACGCTGTTGATGCAGTATCAACATATGCAGATTGCGCCAGTGCTATAGCAATAACAAATGCTAGTGTGGCAAAGATGATTATTTTTTTCATAGTTTAACTTAAAAAAGGACGTACCCCGTATAAATCTGCTACTGCTTCTCTATTAGTTCTTACCATATATTCCTGTGCCCAATCCCAGGCACTTTGACGATCGGGCGCAGTAAATGTAATTATTAATTGGTCACTGGATCTTTTGTATATTTCCCATTCTTGGGAATTATCATTATACTGCTGATCTTGACTTGCGTCAACTGTATCCCAACCCAATAATCCATTGTTTGGAGTAACATCCATTCCTAGCCCTTTTAATGGGGATAAAACCGGAACCACTTCGATTTCATTATGGTAATTATTTCTTTCGGCCCAACTCCGTGCAATTTTATTTGCATCGTCTTGTACATTTCCTATCCCACTAAATCTATACAGTTCTCTACCACTGGAGTCTATCACAGACCATGCACCACTGAATGCACCCATACGTTGATAATTATTGCCATTTCTAGTAAATAATCTATTTAGATTGTTTTTAATTCTATTAGATTTACCAAAGAATTTGTCATTGTCAGATTCGGCAATAATTTCGTTAGCTCGCATTTTATACTCTTACATATTTCTTTGGTCTAGGATATACTCTTCCACTTCCACTTTCGTTATCAATTCTGATCCAATAGTTTTTCTTAGGATATACCATACCAGTCACTGGTCTTTCGTAAGGCATAAACAAATATCTATTATTTGCACCTTGCAAGTGATGTTGATTTGACACCCAAGTCGGACTGGTACCAACAGTTGGGCTAAACATTTGACCAGTCTTACTGTGATAAGTTATATACTTTAATGCCTTTGCTGGGCTCATTCTTGGATATCTTTGTAACACACAAGCCAATACTCCTGTCACCTGTGGCGCGGCCATACTAGTACCTATATTTTTTCCAATGAAATAACTGTTAGACCGTGCATCTACTGAAGTACCATTCCCTCCGCCGCCGATGTCTGACACTGAACTAATAATCCAGGTGCCCGGAGCAAACACATCAAGTCTAGGGCCTGTATTACTATAATAGGCTTTACGTTCCGTTCTATTTGCATCAACTGCTCCAACACAAATTGCTCCCAAGGACGCACCCGGTGCACACCCTCGGTTATAATTTAATTCAATTGCATATTGATTTAAATATCTAAAGTAGTAAACATTATTATAATCTAATCCACCAACCTTGTCGATATATTGACTTTCATTTCCGGCAGCGCCAACAACAATTATACCATCAGCAATCGCTTGCTGTACATCCGCAGTCTCGTCGGACCATAATATAGGTATGGTTGCTGTACCTGAATTAGCATATATACCTAAATTTGTTAATTGTGTTTGAGATAACGGTGTATCTGCTGTCCAGACACCAATCTTGCTTCCTCTGCGAGTTCCTTCAATGATAGGCCCTACCCCGCCGGTGGCGCTGGGGCTATGTGTTAAAGAGCTGCCATAACTACAATTACATATAGTAGGATTACGAAGTCCGGTAGCCGGATTTATTGGTTTAGAGTTATGAAATGCCCTGATGTAGTCCCATATAATTAATGAATCAATTGTACCCGACACCGGATCAATTTGATAAATGTTAGCATCGACAGCCCACCCTTGGCTATTACCTGCTACGGATCCTGCTGTATGTGCGCCGTGATTGGCATTACTTGCATCGGCTGCTTTTGCATACGAGTAAGATCCTGTCAATAAAGTAGCACTGTCGTCATCTAAACTTGCTGCAATAGTATTTAATTGGTGCCAATCAAATTGAACACATCTAGAACCGCCGGTACCATCACGAACACGAGCAAACTCTGGGTGATTCGGAACTCCGGACATACCGTCTACTATAATAACATCAACGTGTTGCCCAGTGGGTTCTATCCTGACTGGTTTTATGTCACTAGCAGGTGGCGGCGGCGGATAATATGGTGGAGTAGGTGGCGGCGCAGGGCCAGGTGGCGGTGCCGGAGGATAATATGGTGGTGGTGCCGGTGGTGGAGCAGGCGGTGTGCCATTATCACCAAATGGGCCAGGGGTAACTGTAATTAACGTTACATTGTTGTGATTAGTAATAGTACTAGATATTCCCGATACATCTGCAATTGCTTCTTTAATCAGTAATACTGTACCAGTAATAGTATTCAATGGACTAGTTGGTACAGTAAAATTGCTGGTATATACTGGCGCAGATCTGGTGACTCTTACATTAGTTATCTGCCCTTTAAAAGGATCTTCGCTTAAAAAGTCACTACCGCCAATCATAAATGGCAATGGGGTTTGTATATAATTTACTCCTGTTACGTTTTTTCTTAATACTGACACACCATTTAAATAAATGTCTAACGAATTTCCATTTCTAACCGCTGCAACATGATACCATTGAGCGTTAACAATGTTCTCGGGTATTTGATATATGTCGGGACTGGAAATATTCCACTCTGTGCCGTTTGATGACGATGCTACTAGTAATTTTCCCGACTGTGTTCCTATACTAATTGGGGCATATTGACCTACGTTTGTAGGGCTGCCATTGGTGGCTCTTAGTCCTATAATCTGAGCATACGAGGTTCTTGTTACTGTTTGTCTAAACCAACATTCCATACACCAGTTGCTTGTACCTAGTGCGACATTCATCGATGGAGATACACACTTTAACCATTGGTTAGCAGTCCCAGCAAAAGATAGTGCCGATATAAATGACGAACTAATTCTGTTACCTGGATTTGTAACTGATGTAGTATTAGCAATGCTGTAAGCACCTGTGTTTACTAATCCTCCTGTTGCATTATCGTCACCCCAATTTGATATTTGTGTTCCTAATGTACACCTTAATAACGCCCAGTTTGTAGATAAACTATCGATTGCTGTAGGGTAACCGCGTTTATCATAATTAGATCCAGAATTGGTTACTCCTGTTAGTATCCGTGTTAACTTTTTACTTTGACGGATTAAATTTGCCGGATTAACTGCCACGACCCTAGGGTCCGATCTTAACAAATTAATTTCTTCTACTGTTAACATATAATGAGTATTTACGCTCATAGGTCTGCGCATATACACTGGAACTTGCCTATCAGGAATATACAAATCGCCGCCAGGCGTTTCCATATCATCATAGAATGACTCTAATAGTTCCATTGATTTCAATGTAACTACACACTCCATTAATTCAATTGATATAGGATCAGTTGACAGCATTTCCATATTATTGCTCCGTTTTAACTAGTGTTAGTGTAACAGTAACATTAGCAGTTTGTCCACTTAAATTAGTTAACGATACTGGTATTATGTTGGTTACAGGACTTTCGTCGTTATATCCTAAAACTGCCGGGCTTAGTACAACAGTTTGAGATCCTGTGGTAATAACCTCTAATATTACGCCAGCGTCTGACAAGGGATCAGATGTCATACCTCTGGCAGAGTCGGCCGTCCTGGCTGCTACGTTTGTGTAGAGTCTAACCCATGCTGCTGCACTTACATTTATTTTATATAAATTATATCCTTTAAATCCATTTATATTAAATGTAGTTGTTGCGTTATTCAAAACGCTTGGACTAGTAGTAGTAATACTTGTTCTTGATACTAATCCCGACGGACCAGTTTCTCCAGTTGCTCCAGTACCACCCGGCCCTGTTGGACCAGTTGGTCCGGTTGCACCTGCACCAGTTGCACCCGCTGGACCTGTTGCACCAGTATCGCCCATTGCTCCAGTTTCTCCAGTTGCTCCAGTTGCTCCGCCCGGATCTCCGGTGTCGCCAATCGGACCAGTCGGACCAGTTGCTCCTGAACCTGTTGCACCAATGGGACCTGTTGCTCCGGTGGCCCCAGTAGTACCAGTTAATCCAGTTGCTCCTGAACCTGTTGCACCAATGGGACCTGTTGCTCCGTTGTTACCTGTTACACCTGTACTACCTGTTAATCCGGTAGCGCCTATCCCTGTAGCACCTGTTGCTCCGGTCTCACCTGCACCAGTTGCACCAGTTGCGCCACCGGGAGATCCAGTGGCACCTTTAAGACCAGTAGCACCAACAAGGCCGGCTGGCCCAACGGCTCCAGTTGCACCTTTTGGACCAACTGCACCCGGAGTTCCTGCATCGCCTGTGAGTCCTGCTGGGCCGGCCGGCCCGGTTAGTCCAGTTAAGCCTCTTATACCAGTAGCACCCATCGCGCCAGCTGGCCCGGTTAGTCCAGCTGTTCCAGCATTTCCTCTGCTGCCTACATATCCCAATGTTCCGGCTAATCCAGCATTTCCTCTGCTGCCTACATATCCGATGCTGCCTACATAGCCAGCTGTTCCAGCATTTCCTCTGCTGCCTACATATCCAGAATTACTAATAGTAATTCTGGCAGTGTTAGTTCCTGTTCCAATATATGGTTTTGTTATAGCAACGCCGTTACCATAAAACTCCACAAACGTTACATCAGGGTAGCCAATTATTTGAATGGACATAATATTTTTCCTTTATATTTATTCGTTATTAGCTGATCTTAATGGATACAGCGGCCATGATACTTCTTTGGTCGGAGTCATTGGATCATAAGTTTTAGTCATATCTCTGAGTTGCTGTCTATAATTTAATACATCTTTGATTTGATCAGATGTTAATGATTTTGGCATTCCTAATATAGATTCTTCGTTGTGACGTAAAACAACCCAATCGCAGCCAGATAATCTACTATCTCTTTCCATTTCCATAGTAATTACAAATTCTGTTTTTTTAGATCTAATCTTAGCTGCTTCGGCTAGTGCGGTTAAATTATTTTTAAGCCAGGCTATCTCAATTGATGATTCGCCATTTTCGTTTAGTCCACCTGGCCGTTCAATATGAAATATATTTCGGTCTGGTTCAAAACTTAATATTCTTACTGTTTCTTCAAAAGGAAAGTTTGTAGAAGTTATAAAATCGTCCGAATTGTCCCAATAGCCATGATTCTTTTTAATTTTAATACTAAAATTTTGGTTGTAGAAATCCATGCTTATATATGTATAATCCATCATTTAATGTTTCCTTTATTGTATTTAATATCCAGCACCATATTTTGCACCGCCGCCATTGAGTTTGCCTTTATATTGTATGAATGCAAATTTATATGTTGCTGGGTGAAAAGACCGTACACTACCGGTTAATGTGTGAGTATGATTCCAATCAAATTGAGAATGTCTTGCGCTTGCAAAACCGGGTCCACCACTCTGTCCAAGATTGTGATCATGTCCCGATCCACCAACTCCTACATATGGATCACCAGCAAATCTTGGAGCTGTTATTCCTGCCCCACTTGCTGCACTAATATTAATTTGTAAATATGAATTTGCCGTTTGTGGTACCATCCACCCATTCCCACCCGAAAACCCTATTACATTTTCACCAACGTTTATAGTTCCATTTGTCCCATCACATAGATACCAATCTGTTGGCAGTTTCAGTATATCTCCGATGTACATTACTACAGTGTCTATAGGAGTCAATCTTGCTTGAAGTACTTTCCATGCATTTAACAGCATTGCACCCTGGTATGGAAACTTTGTCGGACTACCAATTGAACTTTGGGTATGCGTGGCACCAACTAAATGCTTATGGTTGCCTGCATACGCATAATTATACCCAACTCCGGTGGTAGCGCGGTCATACCCACCTACTCCAGAGTGGGTGTGTCCACTTCCAACTTCGCCAGTTGCAGTATTTAACATTTGTACCTGGTTTCCTTGTACTGCTGCAACATTTCCACGATATGCTCCGACTATATAAGTTCCGGTGCTACCAAAACTTACTAATCCTTCGTCACTTGTTTCTTTAAATAACAATGCTCCTTCTGGCAATCTTTTAATTCTTCTACTGGCTCTAATATAGGTAACGTTCTGAGTATTCATTGATATTTTTGGTAACTGAGATTGTTCTAAACCAAACCCAACATTATGTGTATGACTACCACCAATGCCATCTAATATAACGGCATTTTGTCCTTTTTGTTGTGAATAGGTAGCATCAGTTAAAAAAGTGATATCGCCGCTATGCTCACCTGCGTTACCGGTTGCATAGTCTAAAGTAACTTGGTTTCGTATTTCAAGAGTGGTTTTACCTATTTGTGATGCAGTGGTAGTAGATGCAAGATAATATCCGTTAGCATCGGCATATTGTGTCCAACCTATATTTGCCAAGGTAGCAGCATTGCCTAAAAATGGAACAACTACATCTTTGGGTATAATAACCTGAGAAGGAACATTACCTGTCCTATAATGATATGCTTGACTAGTTTGAAACGGCATGTTTTATGCTTCAATTCCATATGTGGCGCATTGACCCGTTACTACCCAAATTTCAGGGTTGGGTGCGCCACCAAGTTGCAAACAGCAAAAAGTAAATACGTCTAATCTATTAGCATCACCAACTGGCACTGTGCTATTTAACCATCTAACCTGATGTGATGTTGTACCTATTTTTATATTAGGAGTAATAGTATGCGGACTTGAATTTTGTTGAACTGTTAAAACAAATACAATACTCTGACCAAATCCAGTTCCTAGTGCTGCATCCAATGGTGGCAACGACATAAATTTTGGAGTTAGGTCCCCCGATAACCCGTTTATGTAATAGTTGGTAAAAGTGGTATCATATGTAAACGTATATTCGCCACCGATATTTGTATGTTTTTTTGTTAGTTCTGAATAAGTCCAAAATCCTGTATCACCGGTGGCCCCAGTTGCTCCACCTGGATCGCCAGTGGGTCCAAGCGGACCAGTGTCGCCGGTGGGTCCTGTGGCTCCCATTTCACCTTGCGGTCCACCTGTTCCGGTGGCGCCCTGCTTAGAAGCAAATCCTGGTAATCCTGTGGCTCCTCTTGGGCCAAGTGCGCCAGTCCTAGTAGGTCCGGTGGCGCCTGTTAGTCCAGTGGCTCCTTGCACTCCAGTAGCACCTACTGGGCCAATTGGGCCAGTAGATCCCTGCCTGCCACTTTCTCCGGTTGCCCCGGGCAATCCGACATCGCCAGCATAACCAGTGGCTCCTTGCGGACCGTGTGGTCCAGTTGCACCTATTTGTACATTATTATTAATAGTTCTACCAACAAATGCAGCAGAATTGTTAAACCAGTATACTCCATCTATGGTATAGATTCTTCTGGCTATTAAGCTACCGTCAATAGCAGCGCCACCTGCAACTACTAATGCGCCGGTGGTAGTACTTTGTGTTGGTTGTGTATTACTAGTTACAATTCGATCCGTATATATAGGCATCTTTTTCTCTCCAATTTATTTATATTTATCGGTTATGCGATATTGGTATCCAACCAACCAACTCCGTTAAATACGTTGTAAGTTAATCTGGCTAATCCAGTTCCGTTACTTGATCCCGATTGGGTAACCAACGTTATGCGTTTTGTTGTTGATGTTATTGCTTTTGATTGTGCAGCAGTGGGATTAGTCCAACCATATCCCGATTTCACTAAGGCGCCACCTTTGTATAAAACTAAAGCTAATGCAACAGGTTGCACACCAATTGATCCATACCAAAAACATCTGAAATCTATAATTAAGGTATTACTAGTAGATCCGTATGTATTTTTAAACAATGCCACATCGATTGCCACCGATTCTAGCCCGGTTCCGGTGTTATCACCTCCCCATATCAATACTCCCCCTGAGTTTCCGGATCTCGCCCAACCTATATAATCTGTCATTATTGCAGGACTTGTTATTTTTGTTCTTGTATCTAAATCTCTACCGTCGGTAAATGTATAAGTTGCAACCAACCACTCAGACGTATATACAATAGGAGTAATTCCGGGACCAGTAGGAATTGATGCAATTCCGGCGGCCCCGTTCCATAAAGCATGATGATGCATTTTAGGCATTAAGAATATCCTAACGAAATAGCAGCTAGATAAACATTTGAAGTAAATGCACCGGTTGCCCCATTATTGACTCTGAATATATTAATCATATCAATGGCATTAGCAGCAGAACTTAACGATTTAACACCGCCTGCAAACTTTATGGTGTTATTGCCAACGGTCATTAATTTGCCACCACCCGTTCCTTGCTGCACAATTAATGTAATGGTGCTACCGGCTGGCATATTTAGAGGTTCGTATAATGTAAATGATGCCATTGCTTTATATGATTGCACAGTTCCTTGAGACCAGTCTGGCACTAAAAATGGATCCGAAGAAATTATATTACCTGCCATAAGCACGTTTTCTGCTACACTTGCATTTACTATATTCCCTAAACTAAATTCTATAGTGTTAACATTTGCTGTTACTACAATTGGACCTAAATTACCATTGATGTTTCCTGTAAATAACAACGGGGTAGTGGTACTATCTATAATGCTTGTTACAATAGTATTGCCAAATGTTATAGATCCGCCTGCCCCAGCTGGTCCTGTTGGGCCTCTACTGCCGACATATCCGGATGGTCCAGTTGATCCTCTACTACCAGTATACCCGGTTGGTCCAGTTGCGCCAGTTGGGCCAATATTACCTGTGAATCCGGTAGCTCCGGTTGTTCCGGCACCGGTTGCGCCAGTTGGACCAGTAGGACCAGTGCCGCCTCTAGTACCAGCATCGCCAGTTACAGAATAGTTTATTGCTAATTGTGTAGCATTAGCAGGTAAATTGCCAGACACATATGTTACACCGAGTGTATAATAGGTTGTATTATTGGTTACAGAAATTACATTCCAAACACTAGTAGCAGTGCCGGACCCGGACGGTTTAATATATAATTGTCCCTTAATAAGACTATTACTTGCTGCCCACTGTGAAATATATGCACCTAGATTTTGTCCTGAGTATTCAATTGCATTAATATATATTAAACTAGCGCCGGTGCTATTTGTGTTTGTTCTGAGACTACCATTGGTACCTATACCGGCACTGGTTGTACTATCATAGTAATATCTTAATCCGCCTTTATCTCCAGCATCGCCTTTGGCTCCGGTGTATCCGGTTGGCCCGGTTGCTCCCGGAATACCGGTTGCTCCCGGATACCCGTTTATTGAAAATGTCCAATTGGAATATGTTCCCGCGCCAGTTGTTATGTCTGCTATAAGTGTAACGACATTAGTGTTTGCATTAAAAGAATTAATGTAACCCGATATACTATTCGAAGGGACAGTGGTATAACTTACTACAACTCTTGATCCTACTGAAAATGCTCCAATTTTGTTAACTGCAAATGTTTTTGGACCAGACGAAATAGTAGCAGTAGAAGTAGAAGTCATTAAATCATACCCTACTCCAGTTGCTCCGGTTGTTCCTGCGCCGGTGGACCCCTTGGGGCCTGCAGGACCTGCAGGCCCTGTGAATCCAGTTGCACCAATTTCACCTTTAATACCTTGAGCACCAGAAAGATCTGTTACAAATGTAAATGCATTACCGTTCCATAGATATACTTTAGCATTATCTACATTATCGGCGGTACCACTATCTATAATTGCAAATTGCCCAGGAATAATATCCGGTCCTGTGTCACCTTCTAATTCGGTCACCGATGGATATGTTTTACCAATTATAAAACCAACCCCTGTTTCTCCTGTTGGCCCCGTCTGACCCCTTGGCCCTATACTTCCTTGAATTCCTGTAATAGCAAAATTCCATGACGAATAAAGTCCACTTCCGCTAGAATTGATTGGATTCAATACTAATGTGTTTCCTGTAAATGAAACAATATTACCTTCTACAAAAGTTTGATCTGTACTAAGTATAGCACTTGCTCTGACTCTATCTCCGCTAGAAAATGCAATACGTGTTGCTAATAAATTTGTTGTAAATGTTAGCTCTTGGGTATCACCTTCTATGATAGTAATAGGAGTAACAGAGGTTAACCCGCGATATCCGATACCAGTTGCACCGATATTGCCAGTTAACCCGGTGGGCCCAGTGGATCCTACATTTCCAGTGAATCCAGTAGCACCAGTAAAGCCCGATGCTCCGGTAGATCCTATTGCTCCTGTTGGACCACTGGCACCTACTATAACACCTACGTTAACAAAGCCATTTGTTGGAGGACCGGTATAGACCCATAAGCGACCAGTATCAGTTGTAATCCAACCGTCCCCTGGTGTATTGCCTGTAGCTGGTAAAAATCCAGATGATCCAGTGGAACCTTTTATTTGTACACTAGTACCAGCTGGTCCAGTTGGCCCAGTTGCACCAGTGAATCCAGTGGAACCTTTTGGTCCATATGGACCGGTGTCACCGGTATCACCAGTCGGGCCAGTCTCTCCTGTTGCACCGCCGGGGTCACCAGTCGGGCCAGTTTCACCTGTGGGTCCAGTAGATCCCCTAGGGCCTGTAGGGCCTGTTGCTCCTGCTCCGGTAGCACCTGTAGCACCGCCTGGGCTTCCTGGAATACCTTGAATTCCTTGATTACCAATTGGGCCAACTGGTCCGGGCGTTCCTGTTGCTCCAGTTCTACCTGTTGGGCCTGTTGCTCCGGTTGCACCGAATCCGCCAGGATTACCTTGAGGACCTGCCGGGCCTTGTGTACCTACTCCGGCTGGCCCGGCAACACCAGTAGCACCAGTTGTTCCTACACCAGCAGCTCCTGTTATGCCTCGGCTACCAGTATATCCAATAAGACCAGTTGCTCCACCTGGCGTTCCGTCTATGCCCGGCGCTCCCCTAGATCCTACATATCCAAGTGGTCCTGTAAATCCAGTGGCACCTCTTGATCCTACGTATCCTGCTCCTCTTGGACCAGTCGATCCGGTATCTCCTCTAAAATATCCTAAATCTGTCCATTCTGTGTCATAAAACCATAGATGCCCAGTATCTAATGCAATAACTGATGAGCTACTGACAGAAGGACCAAATGCTAGTTCGATGTTTGCAGTTACACCAGGTATATTGGCAGTATCTGCTCCGACAGTTGGTATAGTGCCCAAGATAGTAAATGATGGCCCAGTTGGACCGGTAGCACCCGTTTCTCCAATGCCGCCAGTGTCGCCTACTGCACCTGTAGGTCCAGTTGCACCATTTAAACCTCTGTTACCCGGTCTACCAGTCGCACCAATTGCTGCTGCTGTTCCCGGTATACCCTGTTCCCCGGTGGCGCCTTTTGTACCATTTGCGCCAGCAGGGCCTGTTGCACCAGTAGGGCCTACCTCACCAGTAGGTCCTTGTGCTCCAATTGCTCCGGCTATAGAAAAAGACCATCTACTACGAGAGCCAAATCCTGCAATAGAATCAACACTTACTGTTACAGAAGCCCCTTGGGCATTGGTAACAATTTGTGTAATAACTCCTTCTAAGTAATTTTGATCGTCGTTAATTACACGTACTCGTGTACCCACTTTATAATCAGAAATATCTGCTACTGCAAACGTTGCATTTCCAAGCTGAATATTAACGGTACTAGTTGAAGTTGTACTTCCGTAACCTGTTGCCATAATAAGATCCTCAATATTGTTATATTTATGGATCTTAGCATATAGGTTAAATCAACCTATAATAAAAATTATTACTTTTCGGGCAAATACATCTTTTTACTGCATATTTTGCACTCTTGCCACTTCTCTAATTGCCCATTTACTGTGGCATGTTTGGGTGCAAGTTCTTCGTGCGGGCATTGAGCAAGTAATTCTACCACTTCTTTGTGATATTTGTTAGCCAATTTAACTTTACGAGAAATATCTCGTTTGAGTTTTTTGTATTCGGGGGTGGTCATACTATACGGCCGGTGACTTGATAAATCAAATTATCTAAAATCTGTTGGTAATCTTTACCGTTTCGGCGAAGCATCCAAATTTGTTCTACTAGTTCTTTACTATCATATGGCCCTGGGCCGGTGCGCGAAGATAATGCTCCACGATCTTCTAATTCTTCAAGTAAATCTTCAGTATCAAAATCTGTCAGATCAACTTCTACTTCAACTTCTGTATATACACTTTTATATTTGCTCATATTGAATCTTCTTTCTTATTAAAAACTCTGTCAATGGCTTGATCAATCCATCCTGTAAAAGCTATGACCCAGGCTGATACTTCGTGATCATTCCAATGTACATAAATCATAAATCCACACAATAAAGTGAGCATAATTGAAACATATTTGAATATTTTATACATGTTGATACATCCTATCAAATTATAATTATAGACTAAAACTAAGATAAAGTCAAAAGAAAAGGTAACCTAAGTTACCTTTTTTGATAGATCAATCTACTCGGATCAGAAATTGTGTTCCATTCCTAAACCAAATTTGGTTGTTGTAGATGCTGTATCTTCCTTGACATAACGAGCATGAATCATAGTACGCTTGCTTAGGTTATAAGTAGCACCCAGGTCATAAGCCTTAGCACCAGATTTTTCACCATAGCTAGCAAGAGCCACAAATGAACCTACTGGATGACTAACACCAATTGTTTTACCAGTTGATGTTACGCCTACAACTTTGTCATCTGAGTATAAACCAAATACGGTAGTACCTGTTTTAGCAATGCTATATCTTGCACCAGCAATGGTTGTGGTGCTTGTCGTACCGTTATCAAAATATGCTACAGTAGCAGCCATTGAACCGCGAATGAATTCAATACTACCTGCTTGTGCATTAGTAACACCTGCTGCTTCGCTGTTGCTATTTTGATAGTTAACAGACAAACCAGGCATGACTGTTGCAGAAACAAACAGTGCATTTTGTAAACGTGAACCTTGAGCAGTATGGATAGTAGTTACACTAGAGCCATATACATTAGCCATTGCGTCATAGTTATCAAGTGTACGTGCAATAGCATGTTTATCACGGCCAAGACTAACTGAACCCATGGCATTTGATACACCTACTAGAGCAGTTCTATCACCTAGTGTAGTTGCTGCTGGAGCATCTGTGCCAATACCAGTTTCGATTGTAAAGTTAGCAGATAGTCCGCCACTTAGTGCTTCAGTGCCTTTGAATCCCAAACGGCTTGAATCGTTGGTTAATGCTGTCACTGCGTCTGCAGATCCGACTTTAGTTGATTCTTCGTAGACCCGTAGTTTACCGTAAACGGTGACCTGTGCGGATGCTACAACTGATGCAGCGGCTATCATTGCCGCAATTGCGATTTTCTTCATATTTAATTTCCTTTTGTTAATCAATCTTGCGGATGCAAGATCTTAAGCACATTTTACTGTACTAGTAGTATTTAAGCAAATAATAGTTTTCCAAAAGAAAATATTTGATACTTTTGGTATTATATATAGCTTTTACTTGTTAGCCAATGGATTATCGATGGCTTTTTGGATTTTAGTGTCAAGTTCTTTCTTCAAAGTTTCCACATCTTTGGTAACTTCTTTCTTCAACGCCTGTGTTTCTGCACTGACTTCTCTACGTGCCAAGGCCATTTCAGCACGAACAGCATTGGCCTCTGCACGGGCTTTGTCCAAATCTTCTCTAACACCTTTACGCATTTCACGCATTTCCCCTTCGGAATCACGCTGCGCTGCTTTAACAAAACGTTCAACTTGCTCAGTGACTGATTCGTTTCTACGTAGGTCACTCTTTAGGTCATTCTTAATATCACGGGTGTATCCATTTGCCTCTGTAACTGAATCTTCGGCTTTTTTAATCTTTTGATCAAGTATGGATATACGTTTATCAAACTCAGTTAAGTCTGGTGCTGAATATTCAGATATCTTTTTCTTCATGCCCACGTAGTCTTTATAAACTTCAAAGGCTCCATACAGTCCACCCAGTAATGATGATACCAATGTAAACGCTACCATTAGTTTAGCAGGAGTAAATTCATATCCACCAATACTGATTACTGTATCTTTACTGGCATATTGTTTTACTGCCGCTTCTGCTTCATCAATCTTGGCATTGACGTCTTTAATTTCTTCTGTCATTTTATTTTCCTTTGTATTGTTGATCCACCATCTCTTGGTGTAACCTATCACTGCTTAATGATCGCAACGCACGAGCGTTATCGATTGTTTTTTGATTTCCGTATATGTCCTTTGGTGCATAAAATGTACCATCTTTCATTACTGTTATTGAATACACATCAAAGCCTCGAGGTTGTGTGGCTATTGATGCAATATCTACTCCGCCTGCTAATTCATTTGGCTGCACATTCCGCTTAACTGTTTCGGTTTGTTGTTCGGTTTGTGCTGTTTCTATATTAGCACGAGTTTCTACTATTTCTGTAATAGATGTACCACGAGACATTGTACTAGTCGCAGGCATTACAGGCATGTCAATATCTAATGATCTACTTTCTATTTTAGAAAATTGTACTGGTGCTGTTTCTGCAACTGGTTGTTGTATGGATAACAAGGAACTCAACTGTTGTTCGTTATATGTAGTACTTTTATTTGCTGAATATGCAGCAGCCATTGAAAATACCGAAGTAGCATTTATCATTGGTTGATATATCTGTTCAACTGGTGTTGTACTAGCAACCAAATTTGAAGATTGCACCGATATAGCCATTAAACTTTGCAATGAAGTTGTAGTAGGACCTTGTAACTGTATTGCTGTCACTTGCTGAGGTGTTGCAATAGAAGTTTGAGATGATTGCATAGTACGATCTTGTGTTGCTTGGCCGCTGGCAGCACTCATTGTGTTCAGCACATCCACTGTGGCCATTGCTTGTTCTTGTGCATTAGCTGCCGAAGTTGCCGCCACTTGCTGTGCGTTCTGTACCGCTGCTGCTTGTGTAGCTCGATCTGCTGCTTGTATTTGCCCAATCAAACTCATAATTAAACTCATGTTAGGCGTTGACTTATTTGATTGTTGCTGCTGAGCACCAGCACTTGCTACTGGTGGTGCAGATGCTTGTGATTGTTGTGCTATAGCTTGTACATCTTTCAATGTTTGCGGAATATTATCTGGGGCAGTAATTGCTCCAGTTGCAGATAATTGAGCACCACCTACATTAGTAACAGGTGCGCTGGCTGTACTGGACTCTTGTTGGGAAACAGATGCTGGGCCTACTACACTTGATGTAGTAGCACTGCTCTTACTCAGACTAGCAGCAAATGCAGCACCATATCCAGTGCAACTAGAACTATATAACGGATCTTTTGCACAAGGATCGGCAGTATAAATTATATTAGACCAAAAATTCCCAACCGACGATCCCTCACCAGATGATGCTCCTGACAGTCTAGCGGTACCCAATGCTACTTGATTTAAACTTGATGGTAACAGGTATTTGTCTGTTACTATTCCGCTAGTACCTTCGGCTGTATAGTTATAAACTCGTTGGTTTAATATACGATTATTATTGTCGGTCACTGATGCGGTTACCCGCGCCATGGCAGGTATATCCATATACCAACTACATGAGCCGTCGCTATTTGTAGCAGTACATCCAGACCAACTTTGACCAACATTATAGCTGAAGCCAAAATTAAATCCATGCACTGTGGCACCTATCCCCGCGTTAGTTAACGCAGTATTAATTGCAACTGCTTGATTATACGAGTTAGTAAAACCGTTTGACGGTAATAAATTATTAGTGGTAGTAACATTATTAAACCCTGCACATGTAGGTGCATATGCCGGATTTGTAATGCATGGATCAATGCGATATTTTAAACTAAAACTAACATTGTAAATTTCAGGACCGTAATTGCCAGCCCAAAAATTGTTGTCCTTACCAATAAAACCCACTTGGGCATTGCTATAGTTTGTGGCAGCAATTGGGCTAGCAAATATTTCACTAAAGTTAAATTGAGTCCAATTGTATTTTCTATTAGTTTGGCTAGTGTAATCATAGTTTGCTGCTAGTCCACCTGCGGCATCATAAAATTTAACATAAGCACTCAAATAGTCCTGTCTGCCATCATCCCAACCATTGCCGTTCTTAGCCATAAAGCCAAAGTTGAATCCGCTGAGTTGCACACCTGTGCCGCCAGCGGCCAGTGCTCGATTTATATTAATAATTTGATTTAAGTCGGTTTGACCGTAACTGAAATTGATATTGCCGCCATCTCTGATGCTAGGTCTAGGGCCACAATTACCGGGCTGACCAGCCTGAAAGCACAGTTGGTTGACATAGACACCGTTATTCCAGGTGCTGGTTGTATCCGTGGCACCAGTACCGGTATTAATTAAATTACCGGTAGTTGGATCTACTGTTTGACTATTAGAAGAACTTAAAGACAAAAGCACCAAGCAAAGCGCCGATGCCCAATTTCTGATACGTATCATCTATTTTTACCTCATCTGTTTTCGGAATTTGATCTTTGTTTTCGTTCCATGCTGTACGAGCTGCTTCACCAATTTTACCATCATACGGGCAAGGTGTTCCTGCTGCTAACATAGCATCAAAAACTCTACGGTCTTGGCACATGGTAGCAACTGCTGCAACCTTCATACCCATATCGTATAATGTTTTGCTTAGTTTCAATCGTTCGCAATTCATATCACGAACTGTTCCACCACTGCTAACACCAAATATTTGAGTTTGCACACTTCCGCTAGTACCTGTACTACATAGGTCGGCATTACCGCCCGACATCATTGTTGGTGCAACTGCTGTCGGGGGAGGTTGAATAACACGTTGGGTAATTGTTGTTTCGTTGATATTTCTGTTGGTCATGTCACCTGTATTAACATTGTTGTTTTGATTAACATTGTTATTTTTGTTTTCACTGGTACTTGTATTGGTATTTTTATTGTCACTAGTGGATGCATTGTTATTATTATTGGTCATTGTGCCAGTATTAACATTGTTATTATTATTGGTCATTGTGCCAGTATTAACATTGTTATTAGTGTTCACATTAGTAGCGGTACTAGTATTTGAATTAACATTATTGTTATTGTTGGTCATTGTACCGCTGTTTATGTTGTTATTGGTGTTTACATTAGTAGCACTACTAGTATTAGAATTTTGATTAATGTTAGTCATTGTACCACTATTAACATTATTGTTATTATTAGTGTTAACATTAGTAGCAGTACTAGTATTAATATTACGGTTTGTCATATCTCCGGTATTAACATTGTTGTTTGTATTAACATTGGTACTAGAATTTGTATTCTGATTGATGTTAGTCATTGAACCGGAATTGATGTTGTTATTAGTATACGTCATCGAACCACTATTAACATTGTTGTTATTATTAGTCATTGTACCGTTGTTGGTATTCTGATTAATATTAGTCATTGTACCGTTGTTGGTATTATTGTTATTATTAGTGTTAACACTTGTACTACCAACGGTAGTTTGATTGATATTAGTTATGGTACCACTGTTGACATTATTTGTATTGACTGTGCTAGTACTATTAGAAGTACTGTTGGTATCGACCAGCGTAGTCGAACCATAGCCGCCGGTTAGGCTAGTACTTTGGTTAATCGGTGTTGTTTGCGCAATTACTGTAATGGTAAAAATTAACGCAACTATCCCCGTGAGGATTTTTCTAATCATTATATAACTCCTATGCTAGTAACCGTATTTAATCAAAAACGGGTTAAAAGTATAGTAGGTATATTAATCTATTAGAAAACCTTTTTTTAGATAGTCTGGGGAAGAAATAAAACGCAGAGTGTCTGTTTCTTCAACAGCCATATCTTCCCAAACGGGTATAGCTATGCTGTTATTGTAGACAAAATCTGGGTTACCTCTCAGGTGAACTTCGATTATTTTGTTGCCAATAAATTCAATGTTGGCATGCTCAAATTTACGTAGCACTGACACTTCCAATGGTATATGATTCAGGTCGCTGACCTTTACCCATTTAGAAAAACGATACAAAGGATCATCAGCTTCTCTGAAACCTTCGACTGCTAGCACAGGCACGCCGTAATTATAATCTACACTTATGTGTCTGCCTGCAAAAATTTCACACCAAAAGTACCCTGCTGGCAGATGATCTGTTGAGTCTTGTATATAACGAACACTGGCACCTATTCCCATTCCTTTAAGATTACTAATAGGTCTAACAATATAGTTGCCGGGCGTGGACACAGGAATGCCAGCTGGGCCACACTTATAACCCAATTTCCGAGATAGAATTAATTTATCAAATAGCCAAAGGTCGTTAACTTCTGCGGCAACCCAAGCCTGTTCATCTGTTGTTATCATAAAAATATTTATGTCATAAAGAAAGGTAGCCTAAACTACCTTTCTCGTTACTTGAACAATTTATTGAATATTTGCCGGAATCCGGAAATTACTTTCCCAATAGTGTATCAACTTTGGCTTCGGCAGCATCTAAACGTGCTTCGATTGCATCCAATGCTGGATCTGCTGGGGTAGCAACTGCCTCAACAATTTGTTGTTGTACTTCAGGAGCAACTGTTTCAACACCAGTGGCAGTAGCAATAACTTCAGCAACTGCGTCGGCAACTTGTTGTGCTACTTCTGGTGCTGGTGCTGGCATGTCAGCAACTGCTTCCATGATAGCGGCTGTAATTGCAACTGGATCTGTTACAACTTCTGGCTCTGCGGTAACAACTGCCTGAACTGCGGCTGAAACGATATCAGCAACTTCTTCATGAGCAAGTGGCTCTGCTTCTGCTTGTGCTTGAACAACGTCAGCAACAATGTCGGCGGCTGCTGGTACTTCGGCGCTTGGAGAAAGTGCAACTACTTCTGCAACTGCTTCTTCAATGCTTTCAATTGCTTGTGCTACTGCTGCAACAATAGCGTCAACGTGTTCTTGAGTTTTTACTGCGATTAATTGATCAACTTGAACTTCAACAATGGATAATCTTGCATCTAATTCGTCAATGCTTGTGGCACTGTCGGTGTTAACTTCTGTACCAGTTAGTGTTGCTAACTTGGCTTCTACGGCTACTAATCTTGCGGCTAGGTCTTCTAATCTCATAATGTGCTCCTGATATTTTGAGTGTGTGCATCGCACACACGTATTTACAGATATAATCATTACACAAGTATTACACTTAGAATATTAATGTTTAAATGCATTAATATTAAAATTGTGTTACAACCTTAGAAAAATATTTTTAACTAATAAATACCACACAAGGAACACTATATGTCTATACTGGAAACACTGCGTCAACAGCGATGGGACGATCATCGCTACTATCACCATAGTCGTATTAATCAATTCTTACACTTAATCAGTGCTCTATCATTTATAGTAGCCTACATTTATTTGTTTATAGATCCTGTTGTGAGTGCTTATATAGCATGGTTAATTTCCATGACTACACGTCAAGCAGGTCATTTCTTTTTTGAACCCAAAGATTACGACACTTATAATCAGGCTACACAAGATCATAAAGAAGCCATTAAAATTGGATATAATCTTAAACGAAAAAGAGTATTGATTGCTTGTTGGTTAGCAGTTCCGTTGCTAGCATATTTTGATGCAGCATTGTTTAACTTTGTCATGCCAGATGCTGCGCCGGACACATTATTAGATAGAATTGGTTGGGGATGGTTATGGTTAGGACTGGCCGCTGTTGTGTTTCGTATGATACAACTTACTGCTATACAAAGTCGCCGTGTCGCATTGGTATGGTGTATTAAGATATTAACAGATCCATTCCACGATGCAATTATATATCGCAAGAGTCCTATATATTTAATGCAGGGACAATTGATTGATCCTGATCTAAGACAAGACTACGAAGATTAGAGTGGGGTAAGATTGTCTCGGAATATATTCCAGGCATTATCCCAACTCCAACGTTGGCTACCTTGTAGTACTACGTCTCTGTTCAATCCCAAACAGCGATGCACAGCAGTGGCAAGGTCTTGGTCCGTGAATCCAGTAACACCCTGATCAACTACATCCAATGGACCTTGAACTGGGTAAGCAGCAACTGGTGTGCCGCATGCCATAGCTTCAATCATTACAATGCCGAATGTTTCCCACTTGCTAGGGAACACAAAGACATCGGCCATCGCATAATATTTTGCTAATTCTTTACCAGTTTTAAATCCTACAAACTCTACATCAGGATATAACTTTTCTAATCTAGCACGGTCAGGTCCATCACCTACTAGTATTTTAGTAGCGTTAGGATAATCTAAACTACAAAAAACATCTAAGTTCTTTTCTGGACTTACTCTACAAACGCAAAGTAGTATTGGACCATTAACTACAGTATCGGTTCTATAACTAGGATTGAATATATCTCTATCAACACCGCGTGTCCATGATTTGATATCTCCCCAGAATCCGTTATCTTTAAGTTCTTTGACCATACTATCAGTAGTGGTCAATACACGACCACTATGTTTATGAAACCAACGAACGTACTTCCAAGTAATAGATTCAGGAATACCTAAAACGTTTTTCAACCCCTCAGGAAATTTAGTATGGTAAGCAGTATTGTACCTACGATGGTGCCGGTCAAGATAAAATCTAGCGTACAGACCAAGAGGACCTTCTGTGGCGATATGTATATAATCCGGAGCCACCTTCCTAATCTTTTTCCCAATTTGCCAGGGAGCCGAAATTTTAATCTCACGGTAGCCTGGGCAACTAACATGTAAGAACTCCAGGGGAGTAAGGAATACAACATTATAACCGTCCAGAATCGCACGTGCCTGAATATTCTTATACGTAGTGACAACGCCATTTATTTGCTCCGGTAAATTATCAGTAATGATTAAGATTGTTTTTTTGTACATACACCTTCTACTTTAAAATTTTTAAACTTTAATTCAAACTTCATTGATCCTAGGGCTACCTCGCAACTTATTTTATCTTTAAATTCAAGCTCTATCCTACCCGGTTGATCAGCGGGATTGTTTATGTGCATGGCTATTAGTATTAGAGTCCACATTATCGTTTTCCTGTGTCCAAGTTATTATTTCCCACTTACCATCGTGATGTTCTACTAGTGCTGTACAACTTTCAACCCAGTCACCATCATTCATATAAGTGATGCCATCTATTTCTTTAATCTCAGCATGATGTATATGCCCGCATATTACGCCATCATACCCTCTCTTCTTACAGTAGTTAGCAAGATTATGTTCAAAGTGAAAAATAAAATCGACAGCTTTTTTAACGCGATGTTTTAAATATTGACTCAGACTAAAATAACCAAAACCTAATTTATGTCTTACCCAGTTAAATCTGGTATTCCAAATTAAAATAATATCATAGGCAGTGTCACCTAAGAATGCTATCCATGGAGCCAAGCGGGTTATCCCATCAAACATATCCCCATGCACTACAAGATAGTGTTTGCCATCAGCACCTATATGTTCTATTTGATTGTGTATCTCAACGAGTCCAAAACTGAACCCATATGGTATCATCGGGCGCAAGAATTCGTCATGATTTCCTGCAATATAAACGACACGAGTACCACGTTTAGCATGACCGAGAACACGACGGACCACATTAGTGTGGCTCTGTTTCCATCTCCATTTGTTTTGTTGGATTCTCCAGGCATCAATTATGTCTCCTACAAGGTATAAAGTGTCGCTGGAATTGTGCTTGAGAAAATTATTGAGTTGATCTGCCTTAGAATCCCTGGTACCGAGGTGAACATCGCTGACGAAGATAGATCGGTATGTCTTCATACCAATATTTACCCGTCTAATTAATTTTAAATATTACACTTATGTTACATAAGAAGAAACCCGCCGAAGCGGGTCCTTGCTATTTTTGGTGACAAGGTATAACTACCTCGGGTCTAGCAATCAAGCGGCTAGTAAAACTGCTGAGTCATTAGCGGCTTGACGTCCAAAACGGAAGTTTTTGCCCATAGTAACTTTTACAGTACCTGTTGTATTTGCGTTTGCATTTACGGATTTTGCGTCTGCAACCAAGCTTCGTCTTTCTATGCTATGAGCATAGCGACTAAAGTTACCTTAGTCCTGCGGCTTCTGCATTGCCGAGCTGTCCACTCATTTACTTGTTGCTCTGTCGAAACCAGGGCAGGCCCATCAAAAAGAAACTTACCATTTACCAATTGGACAATGTGCAAATGGTATTAAAGTTTTAGCCGGCATGTAACATCCGCACTTGTTGCAAACTTTTCGATCAGTATCAAAATGCTCACATACTATACAAATTGTGTACTTGTCGTTCATGAATTCCTTTTTGGTGGACCTGGCGGGAGTCGAACCCGCGTCCAGAACACTTTTCTCTTTGCTTCATACAGCAATAACTTTTATTTATCTCCAAATCAATGTCTCACAGCAAACATACTGCTGATCATTGCTCTTACTAAAACTAAATCACTTTCACATGTAACTTCTATAGGTTCATCAAGATCTTCATCATCTTCCCATGCTTCCTTTGGAAACTGTAAAAAAGTAAAGATAGTTCTAAAGGTCACAGTCCTGCCTTGCGTGTAAGCCAACTCTATCACATCCACTATAGAATTCACCACCTGCTGTGTCTTGAAATCTAGCGGAGTCATGGTAGTTAATTAAATGTCATGTGCCCGGTTGCATACAGCACAGCCATCACAGGACCTGCAATATGCTCGCCAATCTCATACAGTGCCCACACAGTCAAGGCCACTGCCCACCACGGATTTGATTCTGCTTTTTGTCCTAACCACATGAAAAACTTGCCATGTGCTTGACCAATTTTATTTGCTAATCGGACTATCATTGTGTTTGATAGCAACTACGCTCACGATAAATTGAACCATCGGCTACTTGGATTTCTTTCCATTCAGAGCATACAGTCTGACGACTAACAAGACTTCGATCTATGTAAATGGTTTGCGGCCGCACATACATCGGTTGTGGTCGCACATACCCAAATAACCTACTATCTCTTTCCATTTCCATAACTGTTTGTGGTCGTATATATACTGGTTGCGCTTCACGTGCAATGATTGCACCTGCAATACCACCAATGATCAACGGCCCAACCCAATCGTTTCGCCCTTGCGCAAAAGACAATGTTACCACACTTGCCAAAATTGTTGCAATTACTAATTTTTTCATTGGAATCTCCAAGTTAATAAAGTATTTATAAATTAAGTCCACAAACTATCACGAGCCTTAATCAATCGGATCATCATGTCGGTATCTTCTTTTTCGTAGGCTCGTTCAATCTTGTCTAATAGTTTCATAGCCTTGCTACTTGCATTTCTACTAGCAGCGTCTTTCTCAGAAATCCCAATCCACCGATTACCATGTTTGATACGTAACATTTCACAGTAAGCAGTCCAGCCACTGGCATCATGTGGATCTGGGCGATTTGGATATACAGTGGTCCACCATAGATACAGTTCTTTGATTTCTTTAGCACGTAATGCTTGACCAGTAGGCTTGCCGTAGTTGGGATCAGTTTCTTCCACTCCCCAGTCTGTTCCCATTGTTAAGGTCATTGCCCAGTCAAGATGATCAAGACCTGCTTGGGGACAACGCCATGTGCGCCAGCGGAACCAACCACTTGCCCAAAATGGAGGATTGTATTTGGCACGGGCTTCTTTATCTCCCCAGGCAATGTGATGCCAGGCTTGTTCTATCTCAACAAAATCAACCAACTCATTGAATAGACAAGGCAAAAAGCGGTTCCCCACGTCGCACCATTCACCCGGTTTAATATTCCGGGCATGAGCGGTAAGACCATGAGTGCGACTAACCCAACGGTTGTTAATGTAGTACTTGATATCATATAGTTTCCTTACAGGCCAGGTTACAAAATCTTGGAGATGGCTAAGTCCTTCTTCGGCTAACCAATAACGAACAGGGTGATAGCCTTTAGCTTGGTCAGTCCAGTCGTCCCATTGCTCGCTAGTACCCATGTCTAGTTTAGGAGTACCTCTAATCCAATCTGCAAAAGGAGTGCAACTCCAGTAACGTCCATGTTGTGCCATTATTATTTTCCAGGTGGATTGTAGGTTTGATTATATTCAAAGGCAGCAATTCTATAATACTTACCTTCATCTTCTTTTACAAGAAAGTCGCCGGGTTTGAGAACCATTTGTTTTCCCCAAGGTGCAACAAAATTAACTGTTGCGGCGCCAGTATACTTTGCCACCATTCGCACGGCGCTGATATCGGGCTTTCTACGACCGTTACCTGCATCAACAGGATAATTCTTCATAAGTTTAGCTTCGCCGCCGATATTGTATTTTTCTTTGCTAGGCCCGCTGACAATAACATCCCCAACAGCCACAGCGTTCTGAGTTTCGTCCCCATCTTCTGTTACTGTTTGTAACATGAATTGCTGACTGCTTTTACCAAAACTCAAAGCAGGCATTTGATCAATATTGGTTTGATCAACACTTTGCTGGATTGGACTATAAGTCAAATCTTTTTTATGAGTAGGTAAAAAATTAAGTTGGCTAGCAACTTGTTCAATATCAACTGGTGCTTCACTTAACCCAGTTTCAACAATGTTGATGAAGTTTCGAATCATTTTAATCTCCTTAAGAATCTCGTTCCATTGAGCAGGCTTCTTGTACCAATGCTACTAGTTGCTCAACATTTGAGCACATGATTTTAGCGTTAGTGTAATCGCCCTTTTTATTACGACCACCAACTTCGATCATGAAGCCATTGTCGTACATATTTACGGTAAAAGATTCATTTACTTTTACTAGTTTGTCGCTTAGATTGCTTACCGGTTTTGCTGTTGCCATTTTATTGTCCTTTAAATACTTCTGGATTATCTTCTACTAATGCAATCAATGCATGAGTTTGAAACTTAACCTGTTCTTCAGTCATTTTAAGATTGTAAGCATGATCTAATATATGTAATACTTCGTGCCACAATGCAATCTTTTTAGTTTGATCGGTAAATTGATTACCAATCCAAATTTCTTGATCATTAAATCTTGCAAGTCCGATAGTACCTTGCATTTCTTCTTGTGTCTTGTACAAGACTTCGTAATCAATACCGCATATTTTTAATTTCATATATATTACCTTTGTAGTATTATATATGAAATTAAACGTATTGCAAATAGAAAAGGGCATTGCCCTTTTCTAATATTGGGCATAACTTGCTTATGCCGCTTCGGGGGCCTTGGTGCCCACACTTGCGGTATTTTTAGTACCACGTGCCTTAATGTTAGAAAGGCTAGGCTTAGCCTTAGTAACAACCACAGTCTTAACATCTTGGTTGTACTTAGCATCCGCAGCTTCGATTGCTTGAAGATACTCGGGACGATTGACCAGCTCAGTGGTCTTAAGGAAAGTTACTGCTTCGCCTTTGCTCATTGCACTAGGCAACTCGCACAGTTCAATTTCGGTGTGTCCTGTTTTCATTAGGACTTTGACACGGCTAAGGTCATTAGCAAAGCGAACTTTGTAGTTACCCTTAACAGTTGAAACACCAGCTACACGGAAAGATTTGTCATTAGACATATAAACACCTCTATTAGAGTTAAGTTAAAAAAATGTGTTCGAACTAAACACAGTACTAAGTATACTGCCATTTGTTGCGGTTGTCAACCACATTTTGGCCGGCAGTGTAACCAAAATTCTTTTCATTTTACCGAATATGCAGATCCAACTTGAACGCGATCGCGTCCACCGAACATGCTTTCGACAATTTGCATAGCTTGCCCGGGGGACACCGCTTGCACTACAGTTTTCAAATATTGCATACCAGCAATACCGTGTAGAATATTTGCACGATCCCGCGCTAACAGGCTGTATGTAACTTCATAGTGTTTCATTTTAAATCCACCTAATGTTAATTAAACTTCAATTGCTCGGCGCATAACAATTTCTTGTTTTGCGAAAGCGTCGAGTTCCCACGGCATATCTAAGTACTTGGTTTTCTTGGGATACACTTTACCCATCCATGAAAACTTACCACGACTCATTGGCTTGAGCATGCCTTTAGCATATTGTCGCACATGAACCATTTCGTGTGCTAGTGTGGCTGCAACTTCTAGCAATGGCCCGGGCTTAACCAAAACCATATAGCTATCAATAAAATCTAAATTAATAGTGCAACCCAAATTTGGACCATCTGCGCTGTCAATGTCAGCATCAATCTTGACCAGCAGAGCCTTTCTGCTGTTAGTAAGTCCCAATTGGTCTATCATCGACGGCAGTATGGCCTTGAGGAACTTGCGACGATTGCGGTTAGAATCTTCAACATCAAATTCCATTATTTGGCTACCTTCATAACATATTCAAATAAGACCCATTTAGCACGATTTAGCAATTGTCGTTGATCTTCGATAACATTAAAATCGGGTTGCTCGTAAGCCATCATTTCTTGTGCATCACTCATCATGCTGGCTACAATCATTGCAGGACCCGACAGTTTAAAAGTAAGGCTAGACTCAACACTTTCGCGCATGCCAGCTTCGGTAACACCATACATGCGAACTTCGCGTTTTTCTTGCTCGGATAGTGCGTTATAGGTAGCAGTTGTCATTTCAAGTCCTTTTACTAATTAAACAGATTCAACCGTATAAGGTTTATCCCACTTACCAATATTAACATCCACATACCAACCCACATTGAAGTAGTCAGATTGAATGTCGCTATGGTCGTGATTACCTTTGTTCATTGCAGTAAACACTTCCTGCATAAAAGCCAGAGCCTTGCCGTTGTAATGATTCTGAAAGTGATATGGGTTAACTTGATCGTACCCTTGATTGCTAGGAACAAAACCACGAGCCAATTGATAGAAATCATTACTGCAAACCTTGTTGGAATTTGCAATGAAATCAATGGTACCAGATTTCAGGGTCAAGCACAGGGTCATGTGATTACGAATAGACAACGAACCCTTAATCTTGTACTTGGCAAGAACTGCCTTGATTTTAGGGGCAATTTTTGCTTTCTTTTCCTGAGACATATAAGCCATTTTTAAGTCCTATTTGTTGCTGTGTAAGTGTATATTATACTGCAATTTTGCCCGTTTGTCAACCGTTTTTTTGTTGTTTTTTTGCAACAATTAGCATAATTTAGTTCCAAAATTGGATAGAAATGTTGTGAGCCCAGGTGGTTTTTTCTAGCTCTTGGCGCTTTGTTACAGCCTCATGGCGCGTACGAAACTCGTAGGACTGGAACTCTTGAGCGACTAAATCGTACACTTGAACCATCCACATAGTCTATTCTCCTTGCTGTTGAAGTGCATATTATAACACTTTTGGACCAAGATGTCAACCGTTTTTAATTTCCAAAATATTTGGCAATTGCCAACCCTGCGTTATTTGCACCTACAATTTGATTATGATCGGTTGATGCATTTCTTGCTCCTTCGACCTGTGCCAGACAATCCCGCACAATTAGCTCGCCAAACCGCTGGCAAAATTCTTCCATTTGGTTCTGCCATTGTTCTTGGGATTCGGCCCTGGGCAATTCTACCATATGCCCTCTTGCCTCGGCAGCAAGTAATTTAATTTTTTCGTTCATCTTTTATCTCCTTTGTGGTTAACGTTGTCATATTTATGCACTTTTTTAACCCCACTCCTTCTTGTCGCCATTGGCTTCGTTGTCTGTGTAGCCTGCGGTGTAGGCCACAATCTCTTGGGCAGTCATCTGTGCTAGGTCAATTCTAGGACTACGATGAGTGTCTCTCACAAAGTAATGCGGCATATAGTCACGACCGTAATAGCTGTCTGCCATGCCGCGATCGTAAGGGCCACCGTGGCGTGGGTCATAGTTAGGTTGGCTGGTGTGGTTACCAGCAACTGCGTCCATGTATGTTGCCATTTTAAACTCCTTAAACCGATTTACGAAAATAACTGTAGGGCAAGCCCACCAAGTAGCACAGGAACTCGTCGTCACCGTTAGAACCTTCTGCTTCGTGGATCCAACGCAGGGCCATCTCACGATCCTTAGCACCGCAGGCTATGATGCTCTGCACTCGCATCTCAAAGGCATGTGCTGCCTCGTGCTCGGCAATCTTACGATTGCGTTCGTTGTCAGCGATCACCTGTTCCAGGTAGTCAAACTCTGTGTTGAACTGGGACTCGGTCCAGGCAGTGGTATCCACATGGCGCGGACGGAAGTTATAGGCATCCTTGTACATATCCCAATAGATGCTCTGTAGTTCTTCCAGTCGGGTCATTGTTTCCATTGTGTGCTCCAGTGTGTTGCTGTTCATGTGTGTATTATACTGTCAAACGCCCACTATGTCAACCAGTTCTTCCCAGGCTTCTTCGATGGTGTCAAAGCCGCAGACATCATAGGATCCATCGTAGAGTCGAACATAGAACTGTCCGTTGCCCGGGCTGGCTTCTGTGTCCAAGCCTGCTTCGCCCACGCTGGGGATCACTCGCATGGTACGATCAGTCATAGGTTCTCTCCTGTTTCATCATCAATGGCACCAGTGTAGACAGCAACGACGCCGTTGCCTTCCTCAAGCCAGCCATTTATGTTCCAGACGTCACGATGTCGATTGTAGGATTCCACCCACATGAGTGCATCCTCACGGGTGTCGAACTCTTCCTCTCCGAGCACCTTGTGATCATTCACATGGAAAGCATAGATAGGGTAGATTTGAACATTGTGTACGATTGCCATCATGTGCTCCTGTTTGTTGCTGTTCATGTGTGTATTATATGATCTTTTGGCTGTGTTGTCAACCCGATTACCAAGCCAACTCTTTGGCGGGGTAAGTGATCTTACCTTCGTACTCCAACTGGCTCTTTTCGAACTCTGTGAGGTAGTCATCAGCAACCACTTCCCAATCAATCACCCACTCGCGGAAGTAAGGGCTGGCTTGCTCAATCTGACTGCGCAGAGCCATCACAGTGTCTGTGGCTGTGTTGATGTCTTTGAACTTCTTTATGACATAGTCGTTGCCGCCCTTCATCTTCCAGTACTGGGGGCACTCACCTTGGCCGTCCCAATCATGGGCGCCGTAGTTCTCTTGTGTCTGTGTGGTGATTAGCAGTTTCATAGTTCGCTCCTGTTTGTGTGTATGTGTCTATTATACTGCCAAAAAGCCTCGGTGTCAACCCCTGCGAAGTACCCAGGCGTGTTGCAGGGTCTAGTGGCAAGGGT